>Ga0325410_1004779_pt1 | contig 15089 bp, 11 predicted proteins | sample PopdelMetagenome_16_FD_206182 | JGI IMG/M metagenome (GOLD analysis project Ga0325410, IMG submission 206182) | Populus deltoides microbial communities from Bellville, Georgia, United States - Xylem-PdIQD-R3 | ecosystem: Host-associated > Plants > Phyllosphere > Stem > Wood/Secondary xylem... | reverse complement strand
AGATGCCAGCGTTAGCCGTAGAACTGGGCTTCTTGGATGAATTTTGGGTCCTCGGGACCCTGTTTTCGTTAACGGTTTCTGAGCCAGCAGTAGTCTATGTGCTCTAAAGATTTCAGCGTCAGCCGCAAAATTAGTGCCCGAGATGATTTCTGGTTGCCAGCAATGTATTTTTCGTTAACGGTTTCTGTGTCAGCAGTAGTCTATGTGCCTTGAGGATTTCAGCGTCTAGCATAGAACTGGGTTTCAAGGATATTTTTGGGACAGCAGGGACTCAATTTTCATCAATGGTTTCTCAATAAGATGTAGTCTATGCGTGTAGAAGATGTCAGTGTCAGCTGTAGAAGTGGGTTATTGAATGATTTTTCGGTCCCTAGAGACCTAGCTTTTGTCAACATTTTCCAAGCCAGCAGTAGTCTATGTGCTCTGAAGATTTCAGCGTCAGCCAGAGAACTAGGCTTCTTGGGTAATTTTTTGGTCTGTAGGGACTCAGTTTTTTTCAATGGTTTTTGAGTCGGTAGTACTCTATGTCCCTTGAAGATTTCAGCGTCAAGCGTAGAACTGGGTTTCGAGGATTATTTTTGGGACAACAGGGACTCAGTTTTCGTCAACAGTTTCTCAGTCAGCAGTAGTCTATGTGCGTAGAAGATGCCAGCGTTAGCCGTAGAACTGGGCTTCTTGGATGAATTTTGGGTCCTCGGGACCCTGTTTTCGTTAACGGTTTCTGAGCCAGCAGTAGTCTATGTGCTCTAAAGATTTCAGCGTCAGCCGCAGAATTAGTGCCCGAGATGATTTCTGGTTGCCAGCGACGTATTTTTCGTTAACGGTTTCTGTGTCAGCAGTAGTCTATATGCCCTGAGGATTTCAGCGTCTAGTATAGAACTGGGTTTTGAGGATATTTTTGGGACATCAGGGACTCAATTTTCATTAACGGTTTCTCAATAAGAAGTAGTCTATGTGTGTAGAAGATGTCAGCGTCAGCCGTAGAACTGGGTTTTTGGGTGATATTTGGGTCCCTAGAGACCTAGTTTTTGTCAACGGTTTTCGAGTCAGTAGTAGTCTATGTGTTCTGAAGATTTCAGCGTCAGCCAGAGAACTAGGTTCCCGTGTTGATTTTTATGCTACAGCGACGCATTTTTTGTTAATGGTTTCCGCATCAGCAGTAGTGTATGTCCCTTGAAGATTTCAGCTTCAAGCGTAGAACTGGGTTTCGAGGATTATTTTTGGGTCAATGGGGACTCAGTTTTCATTAACGCTTTCTCAGTCAGCAGTAGTCTATGTGCGTAGAAGATGTCAGCGTCAGCCGTAGAACTGGGATTCTTGGATGAATTTTGGGTCCTCGGGACCCAGTTTTCGTAAACGGTTTCAAGGCAGCAGTAGTCTATATGCTCCTAAGATTTCAGCGTCAGCCGTAGAACTAGGTTCCCGTGATGATTTTTGGGTCGACAGCTACGCATTTTTTGATAACAGTTTCTGCTCTTCAATAGTCTATGCACCTTGAAGATTTCAGCATCAGGCGTAGAACTGGGTTTTGAGAATTATTTTGGGACAGGTGGGACTCAGTTTTCGTCAACGGTTTCTTAGTCAGCAGTAGTCTATGTGCTTTGAAGATTTCAGCGTTAGCCAGAGAACTAGGCTTCTTTGGTTATTTTTTGGTCTGTAAGGACTCAGTTTTTTTCAACAGGTTTTGAGTCAGCACTAGTTTATATCCCTTGAAGATTTCAGCGTCAATCGTAGAACTGGGTTTCGAGGATTATTTTTGGGACAACAAGGACTCAATTTTCATCAACGGTTTCTCAGTCAGCAGTAGTCTATGTGCGTAGAAGATGCCAGCGTCAGCCGTAGAACTAGGCTTCTTGGATGAATTTTGGGTCATTGGGACCCAGTTTTCGTAAACGGTTTCTGAGCCAGCAGTAGTCTATGTGCTCTAAAGATTTCAGCGTCAGCTATAGAACTAGTGCCTGAGATGATTTCTGGTCGGCAGCGACGCTTTTTTCGTTAACGGTTTCTGTGTTAGCAGTAGTCTATGTGCCCTGAGAATTTCAGCGTCAGGTGTAGAACTGGGTTTCGAGAATTATTTTAGGACAGCAGGGACTCAGTTTCGTCAACAGTTTCTCAGTCAGCAGTAGTTTATGTGCGTAGAATATGTCAGCGTCAGTCGTAAAATTAGGTTCTTGGATGATTTTTGGGTCTATAGAGACCTAGTTTTTGGAAACAGTTTTTGAGCCAGCAGTACTCTATGTGCTCTGAAGATTTCAGGGTCAGTCATAGAACTAGGTTCCCATGATGATTTATGGGTCGACAGCTTCATAGTTTTCATTAACATTTTCTGCTCTTCAGTGGTCTATGTGCCTTGAAGATTTCAGCGTCAGGCGTAGAACTGGGTTTCAAGGATTATTTTTGGGATAAAAGGGACTCAGTTTTTGTCAATGGCTCTTGAGTCAGCGGTTGTCTATGTACGTTGAAGATGTCAGCGTCTGGCGTAGTAGTGGGCTTCTTGGATAATTTTTGAGTCCCGAAGACGTAGTTTTCGTCAACAGTTTGTGAGCCTGAAGTAGTCTATGTGTGCTAAAGATTTCATCATCAGCCGTAGAAGTGGGCTTCTTGTGTGATTTTCTGGTCCGTAGGGACTCAGTTTTTATCAATGGTTTTTGAGTCAGTAGTAGTCTATGTCCATTGAAGATTTCTGTGTTAGTCGTAGAATTGGGTTTCGAGGATTATTTTTGGCACAGTAAAGACTCAATTTTCGTCAATGGTTTCTCAGTCAGCAGTAGTGTATGTGCGTAGAAGATGTCGGCGTCAGCCGTAGAAGTGGGCTTCTTGGGTGATTTTTTGGTCCGTAGGGACTCAGTTTTTGTCAACGGTTTTTGAGTCAGCTGTAATCTATGTCCATTGAAGATTTCAGCATTACCCATAGAATTGGGTTTCGAGGATTATTTTGGCACAGTAAGGACGCAGTTTTCGTCAACGATTTCTCAATCAGCGAAAGTCCATGTGCGTAAAGGATGTCAGCGTCAGTCGTACAAGTGGGCTTCTTGGGTGATTTTTTGATCTGTAGGGACTCAGTTTTTGTCAATGGTGTTTGAGTCAGCTGTAATCTATGTCCATTTAAGATTTCAGCGTTAGCCATAGAACTGGGTTTCGAGGATTATTTTCAGGAGAGCAAGGACTCAGTTTTCATCAACGATTTCTCAATCAGCAGTAGTCTATGTGCGTAGAAGATTTCAACGCCAGCCGTAGAAGTGGGCTTCTTTGTTGATTTTGTGCTCCGCAGGGACTAAGTTTTTGTCAATGGTTTTTGAGTCAGCATTAGTCTATGTCGATTGAAGATTTCAGCGTTAGCCGTAGAACTAGGTTTCGAGGATTATTTTTTGGACAGCAAGGACTCAGTTTTCGTCAACGGTTTCTAAGTCAGCAATAGTTTATGTGCGTAGAAGATGTCGTCGTCAGCCATAAAAGTGGGCTTCTTGGATGATTTTGGGGTCCTAGGGACGTAGTTTTTGTCAACGGTTTGTGAGTCAGCAGTTGTCTATGTGCGTAGAAGTCGGCTTCTTGGATGATTTTTTGTCCCAGCGACCTAGTTTTCGTCAACGGTTTGTGAACCAGAAGTAGTCTATGTGCGCTGAAGATTTCATCGTCAGCCATAGAAGTGGACTTCTTGGGTGATTTTTTGGTCTGTAGAGACTCGGTTTTTGAGTCAGCTCTAATCTATGTCCATTGAAGATTTCAGCGTTAACCGTAGAATTGGGTTTTAAAGATTATTTTGGCGACAGCAAGGACTTAGTTTTCATCAACGGTTTCTCAATTAGCAGTAGTGTATGTGCGTAAAAGATGTCGGCGTCAGCCATTGAAGATGTCAGCGTCAGCCGTAGAAGTGCGCTTCTTGGATGATTCTTGCGTCCCAGGGACTCAGTTTTTGTCAATGGTCTGTGAGTCAGTAGTAGTCTATGTCCATTGAAGATTTCAGCGTTAGTCGTAGTACTGGGTTTCGAGGATTATTTTTGGGACAGCAGGAACACAGTTTTTGTCAACGATTTCTCAGTCAGCAGTAGTCCATGTCCATTGAAGTTTTGAGCATCCGGCATAGTAGTGGGCTTCTTGGATGATTTTTGGGTCCCAGAGACCTAGTTTTCGTCAATAGTTTGTGAGCCAGCTGTAGTCTATGTGCTCTGAATATTTGAGCGTCAGCCGTAGAACTAGGTTCCCGTGATGATTTTTGGGTTGGCAGGACGCATTTTTCGTTATCGGTTTTTGCGTCAGCAGTAGTGTATGTGCCTTGCAGATTTCAGCATCAGGCGTAGAAATAGGTTTCGAGGATCATTTTTGGGAGAGCAAGGACTCAGTTTTTGTCAACGGTTTCTCAGTCAGCAGTAGTCTATGTGCGTAGAAGATGTCAGCATCAGGCGTAGTAATGGGCTTTTTGGATGATTTTTGGGTCCTAGGGACTTAATTTTTGTCAACTGTTTGTGAGTCAGCAGTAGTCAATGTCCATTGAAGATTTCAGCGACATATGTATAACTAGGCTTCTTGGGTGATATTTTTGTTCGTAGGGACTCATTTTTTGTCAACGATGTTTGAGTCCGCAGTAGTCTATGTCCATTGAAGATTTTAGCGTTAGCCGTAGAACTGAGTTTCGAGGATTATTTTTGGGACAACAGGGAAGCAGTTTTCTTCAACAGTGTCTGAGTCAGCAGTAGTCTATGTGCGTAGAAGATGTCAACGTGAGTTGTAGTAGTGGACTTCTTGGATGATTTTTGGTTCCTAGAGACCTTGTTTTCGTCAACTATTTGTGAGTCAGTTGTTGTCTATGTGCTCTGAAGATTTCAGCGTCAGCCATAGAACTAGGTTCCCGTGATGATTTTTTGGTCAGTAGCGACGCATTTTTCGTGAAGGGTTTCTCCGTCAGTAGTAGTGTATGTGCCCTGAAGAATTCAGCGTCAAGTGTAGAACTAGGTTTCGAGGATTATTTTTGGGACAATAGGGACTTAGTTTTCGTCAAGGTTTCTAAGTTAGTACTAGTCTATGTGCGTAGAAGATGTCAGTGTCAGGCGTAGTAGTGGGCTTCTTTGATGATTTTTGGGTCGTAGAGATCTAGTTTTCGTCAACGGTTTGTGAGCTAGCAGTAGGCTATATGCGCTGAAGATTTCAGCGTCAACCGTAGAACTAGGTTCCCGTGATGATTTTTGGATCAGCAGCGATGTAGTTTTTGTCATTAACGGTTTCTGCGTCAGCAGTAGTGCATATGCCTTGAAGATTTCAGCGTCAGGCGTAGAACTGGGTTTTGAGGATGATTTTTGGGACAATAGGGACTCAGTTTTCATCAACAATTTCTCAGTCAGCAGTAGTCTATGTGCGTAGAAGATGTCAGCGTTAGGCGTGGTAGTGGACTTCTTGGATGATTTTTGGGTCGCAGAGATCTAGTTTTCATCAACGGTTTGTCAGCCAGCAGTAGTCTATATGCGCTGAAGATTTCAGCGTCAGTTGTAGAACTAGGTTCCCATGATGATTTTTGGGTCGGCAGGGACGAAGTTTTTGTCACTAATAGTAGTGGATGTGCCCTGACGATTTCAGCGTCAGGTGTAGAACTAGGTTTCGAGGATTATTTTTGGGACAACAGGGACTCAGTTTTCATCAAGGTTTCTCAGTTAGCAGTAGTCTATGTGCCTAGAAGATGTCAGCATCAGGCGTAATAGTGGGCTTCTTTGATGATTTTTGGTTCGTAGAGATCCAGTTTTCGTAAATGGTTTGTTAGCCAGCAATAGTCTATGTGCGCTGAAGATGTCAGCGTCAGCCGTAGAACTAGGTTCTCGTGATGATTTTTGGGTCGGTAGCGACGTAGTTTTTTTCATTAACTGTTTCTGTGTCAGCAGGAGTGCATGTGCCTTGAAGATTTCAGCGTCAGACGTAGAACTAGGTTTCGAGGATGATTTTTAGGACAGCATGGACTCAGTTTTTGCCAACAATTTCTCAGACTACAGTAGTCTATGTGTGTAGAAAATGTCAGCGTCAGGCGTAATGGTGGGCTTCTTGGATGATTTTTGGGTCCTAGAGACCTAGTTTTCGTCAATAGTTTTTGAGTCAGCGGTAGTCTATGTCCATTGAAGATTTCAACATCAAGTGTATTAGTGTGCTTCTTGGATGATTTTTGGGTTCTAGAGACCTAGTTTTTGTCAACGGTTTATGAGCCAACTGTAGTCTATGTGCTCTGAAGATTTCAGCGTCGGCCATAGAACTAGGTTCCCACGACGCATTTTTCATTATCGGTTTCTGCGTCAGCAGTAGTGTTTGTGCACTGAAGATTTCAGCGTCAGGTGTAAAAATGTGTTTCGAGGATTATTTTTGGGATAACAAGGACTCAGTTTTCGTCAAGGTTTCTAAGTCAGCAGTAGTCTATGTGCGTAGAAGATGTCAGCGTCAGGCGTAGTAGTGGGCTTCTTGGATGACTTTTGGTTCGCAGGATCTAATTTTCGTCAACGGTTTGTGAGCGAGCAGTAGTCTATGTGCGTTGAAGATATCAGCGTCGGGCGTAGAACTTGGCTTCTTAGATGATTTTTGGGTCCTAAGGACCCAGGTTTCATCCACGGTTTTTGAGTCGGCAATAGTTTATGTGCCTTGAAGATTTCAGCGTCAGCTATAGAACTGGGCTTCTTGGAAGATTTTTGGAACAGAAGGGACTCAGTTTTCGTCAACGGTTTCTCAATCAGTAAAAGTCCATTTGTGTAGAAGATGTCAACGTCAACCGTAGAAGTGGGCTTTTTTGATGATTTTTTGGTTCCCTGAGACCCAGTTTTCATCAACGGTTTTTTAGCCAGAAGAAGTCTGTGCTTTCAAGATTTCAGCTTTAGCCGCAGAACAAGGTTCCCATGATGATCTCTAGGCTGGCAGCGAAACATTTTTTGATAACAGTTTTTGCCTCAACAATAGTCTATGTGCTACGAAGATTTCATCGTCATACGTAGAACTAGGCTTCTTGGATAATTTTTGGGTCCCAAGGGCCTAGTTTTCATCAACAATTTATGAGTCGGCAATAGTCTATGTGCCCTGAAGATTTCAGAGTCAGCCGTATAACTGGGCTTCTTGGATGATTTTTGGGACAGAAGGGACTCAGTTTACGTCAATGGTTTCTCAGTTAGCAAAACTCCATATGCGCAGAAGATGTCAACGTCAGCCGTAGAACTGGGCATCTTGGATGATTTTTGGGTTCCAGATACCGAGTTTTCGTCAACAGTTTTTGATATAGCAGAAGTCTATATGCTTTAAAGATTTCAGCGTCAGCCGCATAACTAGGTTCCTGTGAAGATTTATGGGCGACAGCGACACATTTTTCATCACCGGTTTATGCCTCAGTAGTAGTCTATGTGCTCCGAAGATTTCAGCATTAGGAGTAGAACTAGGTTTCGAGGATTATTTTTGGGACAGAGGGACTCAGTCAACGGTTTCTGATATAGCAGAAGTCTATATGCTTTAAAGATTTCAGCGTCAGCCGCACAACTAGGTTCCCGTGAAGATTTATGGGCGACAGCGACACATTTTTCATCAACGGTTTATGCCTCAGTAGTAGTCCGAAGATTTCAGCGTTAGGAGTAGAATTAGGTTTCGAGGATTATTTTTGGGACAGAGGGACTCAGTTTTCATCAACGGTTCCTCAGTTAGCAGTAGTCATTGTGCTCTGAAGATGTCAGTGTTAGTCGTAGAACTGGCTTCTTGGATGATTTTTGGATCCTCGAGACCTAATTTTCATCAACGATTTTTGAGTCGGCAATAGTCTATGTGCCTTGAAGATTTCAGCGTCAGCCGTAGAACTGGGCTACTTGGATTATTTTTGGGACAGGAAGGACTCAGTTTTCGTCAACTGTTTCTCAATCAGCAAAAGTCCATGTGCGAAGAAGATGTCAGCGTCAGCCGTAGAAATGGGCTTCTTGCATGATTTTTTGGTTCCCAAAGACCTAGTTTTCATCAACGGTTTCTGAGCCAGCAGAAGTCTATGTGCTTTAAAGATTTGAGCGTCAGCCGCAGAACTAGGTTCCATGATGATTTCTGGGTCGGCACTGACACATTTTTCGTCAATGGTTTCTCAGTCAGCAGTAGTTTATGTGCGCTGAAGATGTCAGCGTCAGGCGTAGAACTGGGCTTTTTGGAGGAGTTTTTGGTCTAAGGATCCAGTTTTCATCAGCGGTTTTTGAGTCGGCAATACTCTATGTGCCCTGAAGATTTCAGCGTCAGCCGTAGAACTAGGTTTCGTGGATGATTTTTGCATCCTAGGGAACTAGTTTTCGTCAACTGTTTCTGAGCCCATAGAAGTCTATGTGCTTTAAAGATGTCAGCGTTAGCCGTAGAAGTGGGCTTCTTGGATGATTTTTGGGTGCTAGGGACCTAGTTTTCTTCAACTATTTTTGAGTCGGCAATAGTCTATGTGCCATGAAGATTTCAGCGTCAGCCGTAGAACTAGGCTTCTTGGATGATTTTTTAGGTCCCAAGGAACCAGTTTTCGTCAATGCTTTCTCTATCAACAAAAGTCCATGTGCGAAGGAGATGTCAGCGTCAGCCGTAGAAATGGGCTTCTTGCATGATTTTTTGGTTCCCAAAGACCTAGTTTTCGTCAACGGTTTCTGAGCCAGCAGAAGTCTATGTGCATTAAAGATTTGAGCATCAGCCGCAGAACTAGGTTCACATGATGATTTCTGGGTCGGCCCTGACACATTTTTCGTCAATGGTTTCTCAGTCAGCAGTAGTTTATGTGCGCTGAAGATGTCAGCGTCAGGTGTAGAACTGGGCTTCTTGGATGATTTTTTTGTCCAGGGATCCAGTTTTCATCAACGGTTTTTGAGTCGGCAATACTCTATGTGCCCTGAAGATTTCAGTGTCAGCCGTAGAACTAGGTTTCGTGGATGATTTTTGCATCCTAGGGAATTAGTTTTCGTCAACTGTTTCTGAGCCCATAGAAGTCTATGTGCTTTAAAGATGTCAGCATCAGCCGTAGAAGTGGGCTTCTTGGATGATTTTTGGGTCCTAGGGACCTAGTTTTCTTCAACTATTTTTGAGTCGGCAATAGTCTATGTGCCATGAAGATTTCAGCGTTAGCCGTAGAACTAGGCTTCTTGGACGATTTTTTAGGTCCTAAGGAACCAGTTTTCATCAACGGTTTCTCAGTCAGAAAATTCCATGTGCGCAGAAGATGTCAGCGTCAGCTGTGGAAATGGCTTCTTAGATGATTTTTGGGTTCCAAGAGAACCAATTTTCGTCAACGATTTCTGAGCCAGCAGAAGTCTATGTGCTTTAAAGATTTGAGCGTCAGCCGCAGAACTAGGTTCTCGTGATGATTTCTGGGTTGGCACCGACACATTTTTCATCAACAATTTCTTCCTCAGCAGTAGTTTATGTGCTCTGAAGATTTCAATGTCAAGAGTAGAATTGGGTTTTGAGGATTATTTTTGGGACAGGAGGGACTCAGTTTTCACCAATGGTTCTTCAGTCAGCAGTAGTCTATGTACACTGAAGATGTCAACGTCGACAGTAGAACTATGCTTCTTGGATGATTTTTGGGTCCTAGGGCCCAGTTTTCGTCAACTATTTTTTAGTCGGCAATAGTCTATGTGCCATGAAGATTTCAGCGTCAGCCGTAGAACTAGGCTTCTTGGATTATTTTTTAGGTCCCAAAAACCCAGTTTTTGTCAACGGTTTCTCAGTCAGCAAAAGTCCATGTGCGCAGAAGATGTCAGCGTCAGCCGTGGAAGTGGGCTTCTTGGATGATTTTTGGGTTCCTAGAGAGCCAGTTTTCGTCAACGGTTTCTGAACCAGCAGAAGTCTATGTGCTTTAAAGATTTGAGCGTCAGCCGCAGAACTAGGTTCCCATTATGATTTCTAGGACATTTTTCATCAACGATTTCTGCCTCAGCAGTAGTTTATGTGCTCTGAAGATTTCATTGTTAGGCGTTAAATTGGGCTTCTTGGATGATTTTTTGGTTTAGAGACCCAGTTTTCATCAACAGTTTTTGAGTCGGCAATAGTCTATGTGCCTTGAAGATTTCAGCGTCAGCCGTAGAAGTGGGCTTCTTGGATGATTTTTGGGTCCCCAGGGACCCAGTTTTCGTCAATGACTTCTGAGCCAGCAGAAGTCTATGTGCTTTAAAGATTTCAGTGTCAGCCGCACAACTAGGTTCCCGTGAAGATTTTTGGGTCGGCAGCGACACATTTTTCATCAACAGTTTTTGCCTTAGTGACTCGACCAAAAGATTGATGTCTTCTCCCAAGTGTAGGAGTGTCGAAGTAATAAATAACCTAACAAGACCGGGGTGGAACCACAGGGAGGTTAACTATATATATTACAAATAACAACAACAACAACAACAACAATAATAATAAGGTTAAAGAGAGCTTTGAGATGTGATATTGATGTAAGGATTAAACAAAGATAAAATAATTGTCAAAGTTAGAGGATCCACTAATGGTATTTCAAATAAGTATAGTATAAACTCTTTTTATTACTCAATTGGAAACCACACACAAAGAAGGTTTCAATCAGATTATAAATTGTTAACATGATTTCATTAGTTATCTTATTCGAATAATGTTAATATTTGTAAATGTTGTCAGGCATTCATGATTATAACTTATGTTAACAACAAATCAAGTTCCTTTCATAGCACAGGTGTTGGTTATACCATACGGTTGGGCTATGAAAGTGCCAAGTATTTGTTGTACCAAGGGTTATACAACATAAATCTAGATTAACAATTTAACAAGCGAAGTATTAAAACTGAACAAGATAATAAATATAAAACATGTTAGTATCAAACATTAAGGTCCATGTTGAGTTTATATTATACTTATTCTTACACCATTAGTGTAACCTTTTCACCTTGACATGATAAACTTAGCTAAACATAATGAAAGAGAGAAACATAAATAAACAAGGAAAGGAAATGAAAAGCATAAGCAAGAGATTAATATAAGCAAAACTTAAGCATTACAAAATATAAAGAGAGAGCAAGAGCATGATCTTGATCTGAAAACCAAGATGCCTAAATAGATGGCAAATGCCTCCTTTTATTGGCCAAAATTTGGAACTATTGATTTGTTGACTAATTGTTGAGTGGGTGACCATATCTTGACTTGGTGACAATCCTTATCTTCTTGTCTGCCAAAAACATCATTGATAACGTCATAATTTGAATAGACTTAAATCATGAAAGTTCTAGGAAATTGTCTCGGCTTTCTAGGGAAAAAAAGTTGAGGTCATTTGGACTTCTAGAACTTGAGATATGGGTTGAACAGTGTCTAGGCTGCAGGATAGATTCGCACTTCTCTGTTGTTGCTACAATTTGGACTTGAAAATGGCCTTTTTAAATCTTAGACTCTCATGAAAGTTTTAGGCTTATATCTTAGCTTTCCATCCATATAAGGCAGACCTAAATACAAGATCTACAACTCCAGATATGACCCAATAACCAAACAGTGTTCCAGTTTGGACTGAACCAGCATCTCTTTTCTAAATTTGGCTCTCTCTTTGTCCTTTCAATTTCTGTACTTAAACTCATCAATCAATCCTTTTATTTATGTGATAGGCCTGCATTTAAGATGAACATTTACCATAAATTAAAGGTATCTTATGGTATCAAACTTGTTATTATAAAACATGCTTTAGTTAAGGAATTATTGATACTTCAAGTGCAAAATGATGATATAAAACTTTGATAAAAATACACTTTTAAGTACGAATTACACCCCTCAACTAGCTTATTACTAGTCCCTAGTAATCAAAGAGTTAAAATAGAAAAACAATTTACAAATTCTACAAAGGCATTCATCATTCAACTTCTATTAATCTATCCAGATAAACAAACTCCCATTAAATTTATATATCTGCTCAATACCTCTTAAACAAAATATTAATAAACCTTCCCTTTTTATGTGCTCAATGTATGAAAACATAGATGATGGGGCTTTTATTGTAAGAAAACAATATTTTGTTCGAATGTTTAAGGTTAACTTCCTTAGGTTACAATTATTATCTCTTTTTTTTCTTTTTTTTAATATATATACATATAACTTAAAACACAATGTATCTTTAACCCATGTAACGAGCTTTCGGCTAATGACTCCCAAACCAGTTGGTTTTAGTGCATTAGGTGTTGAGACACCTTTACGAGCTTAGTAACTCGGGTTGCAAATACTGATACATAGATAGTGTAATGTTTGATTCCCTTAAACTTTTCTCCTTAACCCATGTAACAAGCTTTGGGCCAATAGCTCCCAAGTTGTTTTCTTATCATCAATATTATCAACTTTTTTTTTTTTTGCAAATTATATACTATCCATTTTCCTTAGTTGTTACCTTTAACATAAGAATATAAATAATATAATAATCCAATGTGCAACCCACAATCATATGTTAGAGTGTGTGTGTGAAAATGAAAGTTTAGGAATACTTGTTAAATGAGTATATGAGCACAATCAAGTGATAACAATGCGAAAGTTTGTAAATCTGAATATTTCAAGAAGTATTTTGATAGACCATGATAAGACTATTTATTACGATGCGTCTCAAGAGTCAATAAAATTCCTCCTTACTCTGCCATCCTAATAACAGTTTTGTCAAATGGTTTTAATAATAGCAAAAACAATTAGTAAGTTAGCTTTTTTTTTAATGTCAACTACTACCCTCTCCCCCCCAACCAGAATGAGACATTGTCCTCAATGTCATAAGATAGAAAGATAGAGTATAGAAGACATCACCTGAAACAGCGAACACTGACAAACCTGAAACACACTTAAACAAATATAGAAATAACAAAACAAAATACTATGCCATTAATAAAACCAAAAGACACAAGAATTCACAAACGAAGGCTCAAATCCAATCTATGCTTCTTACGGCTTTCCTTAGTTGACCAATTTATGCAACTCATGGTGTAAATCCCGAGAAAAAAAACCAAGGCTGGATTAAATTAAAAAAATAAACTAAACTAAAAAGAAGTGGGGGCAAGAACGAATACACTTAAAGAAAATGGGGCCTAAATGCAAATAAGAATAATTATAGAGTATAAATACTCCTATTCTCACCAAAAACAGATCTGCAGTTACGTAAAGAAAGAAAAGAGGGAGTTTTTATATCTATTTTTTTTACAAATCAAGAGAGAAACACCAAAATTCAAGAACCCATCCCAGATTGAGGGTTATAGGTAAAATAAACCCTAGTGGGAAAGGGATTAACAAGAAAAAATTGAACAAGAAGAGAAGAGGGGAGGGTCGGCTGTCATTAGAAAGAAAAGGTGGGATTGAAGCCTTAACTCGCACCAGGTAAGATATTATAAACCTGGTCTTATGAGTCATTTCAAGTCGATTATGAATTGATGCCTGGATGTAAATTTATATTGAGTTCTTAGACTTGAATTGAAAAAAAAGAAGGAAGAGTTGTTAAAGTAAAGAACTTCGTGTGTTGTGTGTAAATGGAAAGGTGATGAATCTTGACAGTTTCATCTCTTGACCTTCAAAGAGATTTTGGTTAGGAGAATGAAGGAATTAGGATCAAGTTCCTTCATAGAAATTTTAGTTTTGGATGTTTACTAACTAATGAAATTGGTCTTGCTCAATTTCGAGTCATAGAACTCCAGTTATGGGTCACCAACCGAGACTGGGTCATGACAGACCCTATAGGGTAGTAGGTCTGGTTCATTGATGAGCAATTTTGACTATCTTAGAGGCAGAACTGGGTTCTCCTCAAAACATAGAACTTGTAGCCTCATGTCTTACCTTTCCAACGCCACAAATTTCACTTGAATCGGAGTCTATAACTCCAGATATAGTTAAAAATCTGAGGAGAGGTCAGACAGTAACAGTTCAAAAACGAGACAGTAATAGTTGGACAGTAATAGTCCAAGTGTTTGTTAATGAGCGATTTTGACTATCTTAGAGCCAGAACTGGGTTCTTCTACATAGTACTTGTAGCCTCATGTCTTACCTTTCCAACGCCATAAATGTCGCTTGAATCGGAGTTCTATAACTCCAGATATAGTTAAAAATCTGAGGAGAGGTCAGACAGTAACAGTTCAAAAACGAGACAGTAATAGTTGGACAGTAACAGTCCAAGTGTTTGTTAATGAGCGATTTTGACTATTTTAGAGGCAGAGCTGGGTTCTTCTCAAAACATAGAACTTGTAGCCTCATGTCTTACCTTTCCAATGCCACAAATGTCGCTTGAATTGGAGTTCTATAACTCCAGATATAGTTAAAAATCTAAGTATAGGTCAGACAGTAACAGTTCAAAAACGAGACAGTAACAGTTGGACAGTAACAGTCCAAGTGTTTGTTAATGAGTGATTTTGACTATCTTAGAGGCAGAACTGGGTTCTTCTCAAAACATAGAACTTGTAGCCTCATGTCTTACCTTTCCAACGCCACAAATTTTTCTTGAATCGGAGTTCTATAACTCCAAATATAGTTAAAAATCTGAGGAGAGGTCAGACAGTAACAATTCAAAAATGGACAGTAACAGTTGGACAGTAATAGTCCAAGTGTTTGTTAATGAGCGATTTTGACTATCTTAGAGCCAGAACTGGGTTCTTCTCAAAACATAGAACTTGTAGCCTCATGTCTTACCTTTCCAACGCCATAAATGTCGCTTGAATCGGAGTTCTATAACTCCAGATATAGTTAAAAATTTGAGGAGAGGTCAGACAATAACAGTTCAAAAACGAGACAGTAACAGTCCAAGTGTTTGTTAATGAGTGATTTTGGCTATCTTAGAGGCAGAACTGGGTTCTTCTCAAAACATAGAACTTGTAGCCTCATGTCTTACCTTTCCAATGCCACAAATGTCGCTTGAATTGGAGTTCTATAACTCCAGATATAGTTAAAAATCTGAGGAGAGGTCAGACAGTAACAGTTCAAAAACGAGATAGTAACAGTTGAACAGTGATAGTCCAAATATAAAGAAAGGAATGATAACTAGGATTGGACAAAGAAGGACAGTAATAATGAGTGAAATGAGAAAAATATAAAGTACTAAGAAATGACTGAAAGAAAGACTTATTGGTTGTTGATATGGTTATTATAAAACATATCCTTGAGTGAGGAAAATTTATGAGATAAAC
>Ga0325410_1004777_pt1 | contig 15090 bp, 8 predicted proteins | sample PopdelMetagenome_16_FD_206182 | JGI IMG/M metagenome (GOLD analysis project Ga0325410, IMG submission 206182) | Populus deltoides microbial communities from Bellville, Georgia, United States - Xylem-PdIQD-R3 | ecosystem: Host-associated > Plants > Phyllosphere > Stem > Wood/Secondary xylem... | reverse complement strand
ACGCCCTCGGTGTCAGAGAAGATTCACAAACATAATTAGGCTCTCGTTTCTGTGGAACCTCCGTAATCAGCTTCTCAGCGCTGTTCATTTAAGTTCAGGTCAGCAAACCCTAGCCTCTCCCTCCCTCGCTCTTGCTTGATCCATATCTATCTTGGAACGAACTCTTCCTCTCTGTTAACTACTGTATCATTTAATTTAAATAGGGTTCCATCTTTTATTTTTTTTCTAATTTCACGCGATCTCTTTTTATTGTGTGCAAGTTGAAATTTTTCAGTCCACTCGTGTCAAGTTTTGCTGACATGAAAATGGGGCGGGGCGGTGAACTTATAACAAATTGAAGATTTTCTGTGCAACTTATACAGGATCGTGTCAAAGGCGATCTCTGATACTAATCTGTTTGATGATGGGTTAAATGACAAATGAATGATCGGGTTATGAATTGTTTAAATTTGTAATTTGGTTTACAGGCTGCATTACTTATTTTTGCTGTGCCTTGTTCTGATCCCTATTTTTTTCCTTGTATTTTTATTCCTAAAAGGACAGAGTTCGTATATTGTCTTGGTAGTAAGTAGCCAGTCAATTATACTTATTCTTTTGCGAAGGGCAATGGAGCCGTTTTAGTCCATGTATAGATATAACTATTGAGGGATTTTCTTTTTTGGCCTATTGCAATTGTATATGTTTCTATTTTTTCCTGAATTCTTTTGTGGGTGCTAAAAATAAAGAAAATGTTGCTTGCAGGTTACCAGAAAAGTGAAATGGCCGGCGGTAGGGTTGCTCATGTGACCTTAAAAGGACCAAGTGTTGTCAAGGAGATTTGTATTGGGATTGCACTTGGCTTGGCTGCTGGTAGTCTTTGGAAAATGCATCACTGGAACGAGCAGAGGAAAGTGAGATCATTTTATGACTTGCTGGAAAAAGGTGAGATCGGTGTTGTTGTGGAAGAATAAATCATGTTCTATGCCTCTGCCATGGTGTTATGGACATCGTCAGAGTATATTTTGTTTTGTCATTCTTTTTTGTTCCAAATGTCTGAATCTCAAGTTGCTGGTCCTTAGCCTTCTGACTTTGAAAAATAAATTTCTTGTCTAAGATGTGCAGCACATAATTTTTCTACGTAAATGTATGAAGTTTAATGTCTTCCACTCCATCGTTGTGATGCTCCTATGGTTTTGTTACTTGAGATACTGGTGTTTTTTTCATTTTTTATTTGTTTGTTAGTGCACATCTAGCTCAGTAAAACAGAAATGCAATGAAGCTTGATGGGGAGGTTTTTCTTTTTCCTTTCCTTTTTTGCTGGAATGTTATCGTCTTTCACTCTGTCGTTGTGTTACATCAGATATTAGTTTTTCTTTTTGGCTGTGCTATCTGTGCACCAGCTAGTTCATGAAACAGAAATGCAATGAAGCATGATGAGCAGGTTTTTCCTTTTCTTGTCGTTTCTTTTATGCTGGAATACAAAAACATTACTGGTTAAGCGTTGAAGCTGTCGTGGAAGTCTTTTGTTTTCATATTTAAAAGCAAGTCTGAACATAGCTGTGCTTTCTTCTCTACTGTCACTAGAAGGTTAAAAGTTGCTCTAATTTCCTGCTTGCCCTATGATATGAGACATGGTGCCCAATAGGGGTCAGGATTTTGGGACTAGTTTTCTGGATTTGAAGGCCGCTACTTGTTTGTCGTTTGCCCAATTGAACGGAGAGGGTGATGTTTGCTGTTGCTAATTTTGTGGGTATGGAATTCAACACGTTCAGTTTCGTTGGATCATTTCTCGTTTTATTTATTTATTTCCGATGAGAATGGTTGGTTAGAAACGAGAAGGGGACAGCAGGCAATGCTAATTTTAGATGGGTTGTTTTCATGATAAATCAATTTCAAGTTGAGCAAATCTGCCCCAAATCATTTGTTATATGACAACCTCTTTCAATCATTCATCATTCATTATCAATTGGGTTTTTGTATCTTTATTTATTTAATTTCTATCCTAATCATGAATCTTAGAAGAAACGTTGGATGATAAGTTGTTTGTGTTTTAAAAGTATTTTTAAAAGAAAAAAATGAATTTTTGATGTATTTAGATTATTTGGAAGTGCTACTATTAAAAATGAATTTTAAAAAATAAAATAAAAATAATTATTACAACACCAAATAAATTTGAATCGTGTGCCGATACCAAAGAACCCTTTACTTAATTGAACTTGTGAAGAAAAAAGGTGGAACTTCAGAAAGCTTCACATTGAAATTTTAATCTCATACAGGATGATGCCTAATCTCACATTATTGTAACCTCACATCGAAATTTTAAAATTTCAGCAAAATACAGTTAACATATCCTATCTTATCTCAAATCAGACTAAAAGCATGATGTGATCATAATAAGGATGATAATTTAATTTAAAATTGATAGATACTTTCTTTATTTTAATGGGTGAGTATTTTTGAAATAGTTATCTTACCTCATGGATAATATATTCAAATCTGATCCAAAAGTAACTCAAAATATATATTTAAATTATATTGATATATTGTAGAACATTTAATTTTTTTTTACTATAATATGATTTAATATACATATACATAATTTAAACACACATATACTAGCTACTTAATTCGTGCTCTGTTATGGGTGATTTTTTTTTTTAATAAAGGGTATGCATGTTATTTCGATGTTTTTTTTTACATAAAAAATTCATAAGTATAAATAAAAAAGTTTATGTAAACATATAATTAAATAAATTGATAATCTTCTAATTAAATAAAAAAATCATCAACGATAATTAAAAGAAAAATTAAAAAAATTAAGAGATGGATGTAAATCAATACATTTAACCTTCAAAGATGAAACATTTATTTTATTATTTTTACTAAATTTGTTTATAAATGCATTTCTTTCTCATTAGCATCTAACTAATATAATTCCACATGGTTTACTTAACAAATATACCGACAATTTCAATTCCTCTTTCAACCATAACAATATTCTTTCAACCATTCTTCTATTTAAACCCAATTTTCACAACATTTCCATATGCAAATAATATGAAATTTTCATTAGAAATTCAAAATCATAATAAATCAAGGTTCCTCACTTCTTAAATACACTAAATTAAGGAGACAAGAACAAGAAAAAAAAGTTTTCACTCACTTATTTCCCTCCTCTTCTTCTTCTTCAAAATTGGACTCCTTTAACCAAATAACCCTTATTTTTACTTCAATTTCCTTACTAAATCTCTTCCTAATCCTTTTTTAATCCTTTTGATTATCTCTCTTTGGTGTACTTTAGTAAATATTTCCCATGAATTCACTTAAAATCTTCTCTCTCTTTCTCTTACAGTAGCCAACCAACTTTCTTCTTTTGGAAGCCAAGTTTATATTTTTTTTATATACTCATAATTACAATCCTGCCCTTATTCTTTAGTTCAAGTATATTTTTATTTTATTTTTCTTGTTTTATTGGGTATCCCTTTTCAGTTTATTTTTAAATCTTATCATACTTTAATAGTTAAATTCATAAATATTTATCTTTGGTCATTTACTATTCATACGTTATTATTCGTTTGTTTTGATCGTTAGGTTAGGTTAAGTTCACAACATTTTACTAATATCGTAATATTTTAACCAAAGTTTTGCATTCTCTTTTCTTAACAGAAAACTTCATCCTCGAAATTAAACCTCATACCTGCATAAATAATTAGGGATGCTTTTTCCTCATTTTTTATTCCCTTTCTCAAGTTTGTTCTTCAATTTGGGAGTTCCTCCTTAATACCTTCATCATAGGAATATTTTTACTTCTAAGTTTTTTTCACCTCGGTCTAGAATCTTTATTGGTCTCACTTCCAAAGTCAAGTCCTCTTTAATCTTTAGGAATACTTGTGACAATATATGAGTGAGGTCTATTTTGCTTTTCGAAGCAATGATACATGGAACACATTGTGTATTCTTTCCAAATACGAGGCAATGCTAGTTTGTATGTGAATGGGCCTACTCTATAAATAACTTTAAAAGGTCATATGTATCTCGCGCTAGCTTTCCCTTTATGACAAATCACATGATGTTCTTCCAAGACGCAACCTTTAGAAACACTTGATTCGCCACTTCAAATTCAAAAGGCCTTCTCTTGTTATCAGCATAACTTTTTTGTTTAACTTAAGCTACTTTTATTCTTTCTCTGATAACCTTCACCTTTTCAGTGGTGATTTGCACTAATTCCAATCCCATTAATTTTGTATCCCTCACCTCTTCCCAACATACGGGAGTTCAACATTTTCGTCAATACAATGCTTCATACGGAGCCATCCCTATCGTTGCTTGATTGTTATTATTATAAATGAACTCCACTAGAGGTAAATGATCTTCCTAGTTTCCTCTAAATTCCATCACACATCCTTTAATAAATCTTTTAGAATCTATATAATCCTCTTAAACTATTCATCTATCCAGGGATGAAAAATTATACTTAATTTCAATTATGTTCTCAAGACATACTGAATATTCAGTCAAATGCGGGAAGTAAATCTAGGATCACGATCAGATACAATAGATACAGGTACTCTATGTAATCTGACCACTTTGTTTACATATAATTCATCCAACTTATCAATTGGACCTATCATTTTAGTTTCAATTCTTAACTATGCATCAAATTTCTTCAATTATATTACTTCTCTTATATCCTAAGCATTCAATTCACCAATTAACGTATTTTCCTTGCATCGAAGAGCATTTATGCAACATTGGCCTTCCTCGGGTGATAGTCCATCACACAATCATAATATTTAATCAGCTTTATCCATCATTTTAGCTATATATTTAACTCTTTTTGCGACATCAGATACTTCAAACTCTTATAATCCGTGAAGATTTGGACTTGCGACCCATATAAATAGTGTCTTCACACTCTCAAATCAAACACCACAGCTACCAACTTTAGATCATGGACAAGATAATTGATCTCATAAGTTTTTAGTTGTCATGAAGCATAGACTATCACTTTTCCATGTTGCATCAACACATAACCTAACCCCTTCTTTAAAGCATTACTATATACTATAAAGCCTTCTAACTCGAAGGGAAGTGTCAATACATAAGTAGTTGTAAGCCTCTTTTTCAGCTTCTAAATCCTTTTTTTTTTATTCGAGGAAACCCCACCCTCCAGAAAACGCATTTTATGGGCTTAGGTGAGCGAGTAAAACCCCGGCTGTCCCAGGCTCTTACAAGAGTTCTAAATCCTTTCTTCACACTCTTCTAACAATTCTCACCTTAATACTTTCCAGGTTAATCAAGTCAGAGGGGTTGTTGTCATTGAAAACCCTTTGATAAACCTCCTTTGTTATCAAGCAAGCCCAAGAAAACTATGAATCTTTGTGACATTTATGGGTTTCTTCCACTTCAATACCCCTTCCATCTTCCTTGGATCTACATATATTCCATCAACTGATATGATATGACCTAAAAAGACTTTTTTTTAGCTAAAACTCACATTTACTTAGCATACAACCAATGGTCTTTTAGCGTCTGTAACACACATATCAAATGTTGTTCATGCTCCAAATATGAGTTCGTATAGATCAATATATTGTCTATGAACACCACCATAAATATGTCCAAATACTGTTAGATGACTATATTCATCAAATCCATAAATACCGCCAAAACATTCATTCACCGATATGACATTACCAGAAACTCATAATGTCTATAACGCCTTCTAAAAGCAGTTTGGAATATCCAACTCTTTAATCTTTAACCGGTAGTATCATGTTCTCAAGTTAATTTTTGAAAAACATGTGCTCCTTTCGAAGGAATAATGTGTATTTTTCGTTGGGGATTTTCAGGAAAAAATCGTCGCATCTTGAATAAATCATTTATTCATGAAAGAGGGTATTAATTCTTTATCGTCACCTTATTCAATTTTCTATAATCAATACAAAGTCAAAAGATGTCATTTTGTTTTTCACAAATAGCATTGGGGCACCCCATGATGAGTTACTCGGTTGGATAAGCCTCTTGTCCAACAATTATTCTAGTTGAATCTTCAATTTTGTCAACTTTGTAGGCGTCATTATATAAGGCGAATGAGCTATAAGAGCGATTCTAAATATTATGTCTAAAGAGACCTCGACTTCTTTTTCAAGTGGCAATCCTGGCAATCACTCGGGAAACTCCCTAACTATAGGAATATCTGATAACTCTATCCCTTTATTTTCTATCTCTAAAGCATGGGTGAAATAAGCCATACTTTCTTTCTTGAGTAACTTCTTCACAATCATCACCAATATTGTACAACTTGACATGACATTTTCTTCTAACCTAAACACTATCGTCTTTCTTTCTAACCACTGTAAAGTTACCGTTTTGGCGAAATAGTCCAATTGAGCTCGATGGACACTTAATTAGTCCATCCTTAAAAAATATATCTAAATCATCTAATCTTAGTGGGAAAAAAATCTACCCTCGTATCATATCTCCTTATCATCACCGACAACCCCTTATATACTCAATTTATATATATTGTCTCCACTAGGGAGTGTACTAATCACTAACCCTTTTTCCATTTTATTAGGTAGTACATTTAACTTATTCTTCTTCTTCTTTTTCATCCTCTCTCTCTCTCTCTTAGAGAAAATGCACATCTGTCCTCTTTTATTTTTTAATTTCAATCCTTATGTTTTTATTGTTTATTTTGTCATTGGCCCTTTTAGAAAAGTTTTTAATGTTTTCAATTTAGTCTGAAATTGCAATTTTTTATATATTATTTTTTTCAATTTAGTTCTTATTCTTTTGATTCTTTATTTTTTCATCTATATAGTTCTGACAAAATACACATTGCTAGAATCATATGGACAAATACTCCCATCTATACCATTCCATAACATTTATGTTCCAAAATCCGTGAGCATTTACTATTCCAATATTTATCCATATGATTACAGCAAAGTGAGTCCTACAGGCAATGCAAAACACTTTCCTCCTTCTGGTTGCAGCAGCTATAGATGGGAGTATTTGTCCATATGATTCTAGCAATGTATTGTTTGTAGTGTAAAAGATTTTTTCATCTATATAGTTCTGACAAAATACAGATCAAATAACTAGTTTAAGAACTAGATAGTGTCAAGATATTACTTCTCTTATATCCTAAGCATTCAATTCAAGTCAATGATAAGGATTGTTGTCATTGAAAACCCTTTGATAAACCTCCTTTGTTACCAAGCAAGCCCAAGAAAACTATGAATCTTCGTGATATTTGTGGGTTTCTTCCACTTCAATACCCCTTCCATCTTCCTTGGATCTACATGTATTCCATCAACTGATATGATATGCCCTAAAAAGACTTTTTTTTAGCTAAAACTCACATTTACTTAGCATACAACCAATGGTCTCTTAGCGTCTGTAACACACATATCAAATGTTGTTCATGTTTTAAATATGAGTTCGTATAGATCAATATATTGTCTATGAACACCACCATAAATATGTCCAAATACTGTTAGATGACTATATTCATCAAATCCATAAATACCGCCAAAACATTCATTCACCCAAATGACATTACCAGAAACTCATAATGTCTATAACGACTTTTAAAAGCAGTCTTTGGAATATCCAACTCTTTAATCTTTAATCAGTAGTATCATGTTCTCAAGTTAATTTTTGAAAAACATGTGCTCCTTTCGAAGGAATAGTGTGTATTTTTCCTTGGAGATTTCCAGGAAAAAATCGTCGCATCTTGAATAAATCATCTATTCATGAAAAAGGGTATTAATTCTTTATCGTCACCTTATTCAATTTTCTATAATCAATACAAAGTCAAAAGATGTCATTTTGTTTTTCACAAATAGCATTGGGGCACCCCATGATGAGTTACTCGGTTGGATAAGCCTCTTGTCCAACAATTATTCTAGTTGAATCTTCAATTTTGTCAACTTTGTAGGCGTCATTATATAAGGCGAATGAGCTATAAGAGCGATTCTAAATATTATGTCTAAAGAGACCTCGACTTCTTTTTCAAGTGGCAATCCTGGCAATCACTCGGGAAACTCCCTAACTATAGGAATATCTGATAACTCTATCCCTTTATTTTCTATCTCTAAAGCATGGGTGAAATAAGCCATACTTTCTTTCTTGAGTAACTTCTTCACAATCATCACCAATATTGTACAACTTGACATGACATTTTCTTCTAACCTAAACACTATCGTCTTTCTTTCTAACCACTGTAAAGTTACCGTTTTGGCGAAATAGTCCAATTGAGCTCGATGGACACTTAATTAGTCCATCCTTAAAAAATATATCTAAATCATCTAATCTTAGTGGGAAAAAAATCTACCCTCGTATCATATCTCCTTATCATCACCGACAACCCCTTATATACTCAATTTATATATATTGTCTCCACTAGGGAGTGTACTAATCACTAACCCTTTTTCCATTTTATTAGGTAGTACATTTAACTTATTCTTCTTCTTCTTTTTCATCCTCTCTCTCTCTCTCTTAGAGAAAATGCACATCTGTCCTCTTTTATTTTTTAATTTCAATCCTTATGTTTTTATTGTTTATTTTGTCATTGGCCCTTTTAGAAAAGTTTTTAATGTTTTCAATTTAGTCTGAAATTGCAATTTTTTATATATTATTTTTTTCAATTTAGTTCTTATTCTTTTGATTCTTTATTTTTTCATCTATATAGTTCTGACAAAATACACATTGCTAGAATCATATGGACAAATACTCCCATCTATACCATTCCATAACATTTATGTTCCAAAATCCGTGAGCATTTACTATTCCAATATTTATCCATATGATTACAGCAAAGTGAGTCCTACAGGCAATGCAAAACACTTTCCTCCTTCTGGTTGCAGCAGCTATAGATGGGAGTATTTGTCCATATGATTCTAGCAATGTATTGTTTGTAGTGTAAAAGATTTTTTCATCTATATAGTTCTGACAAAATACAGATCAAATAACTAGTTTAAGAACTAGATAGCGTCAAGATATCTATATTTAATTAAGTTATGTTTGCTATGATTTTTATAAACTAAATTTGAGTTGTTTTTTTAACTTTCAATTAAAAATAATTATAAACATTCCTGGTTAAAAATAATTTTCAACTTAAATTAATATTTGTTATAAAATTTGCTATGATCAAATAACATGTTTTTTACCATCCATAGTTCATCACTCTAGCTCATATTTATCTTTTAAGTTGTTTATGAAAAAAAATTTTAAATTATGATTCAAATTCAGAATATAATTTTCACGGATCATGTTAAATACAGCCTTGATTTATTTAAAAAGTTGTCTTGACTGAAGACTTCTTTAATTCACAATTCACTTGTGGATTTTAGCAAAGTTTGCTTCAAGTAAACATAAAAAGCAACATGTGTTTGAAACTTTGAATCGAAGAGAGAAAGGCACAGGAAAATGAGCATTGATTTAAAAGGGTGGTGTGATTTTACAAGTAATGTAACAACACACTCAATCGTAGATGACATTTGTACTCAGGGGACGTGCACCTGCGCTGCTGTTGCATCCATGCATTGACAGTTGATGCTGTGCTCAATGTCAACTCCCGGCGGGCAAACACTAGCCATTGAATCTAAACAGACATTGATCACACAAGAACATAGAAGACAGAACAAAACGAACTATTGGTCATTCAGACACGAAATGCATAAATACAAGTCAGAAAACAATCACCGTAACTAAACCAATTGATGGGCACAGCAATACTTTCAAGTTTCGACATCCAACCGAAAACACAATAGTTTCAATAAAACAATGTATTGACAATAGTTGTGTGCTTGAGAGTTCAGATGCGTAACTAAACAGAGTAGAACACATTACCATAACAATTACCTCGGCAAAGAGTAGAACCCTTCATGCTCAAAGTCTGCCAACTCTGGCCCATCTCTTCCACTGGCAACAACTGCTTGGTTATCAGAGTCTCTAACTCCTTTGCTCACTTCGTCCTTACAGGCATCAAGTTCTGCACTTGCATCAGTAGGGTTCTGCACACAATGTTTCTGAAGCCATCTATCAGTTTCCCATAGAACATGCATGATGCTCTCTCGTGCAGCGTACCCATGGCTCTCAAAGGGTAGAATGACCAGGCGACAAAGGGCACCATGACCTTTCAGAGCATTAAAGAAACGATCTGACTGCATCATGTGAAAATGCAAGATAAGCAGCAAGTAAACAAGTTGGGAACACAAACTGAAGCTGGCAACAAACCACTAAACTGGGAAATCAACAGTTAAATACATTGTATCAAACGGAAAGAATAAAAAGAATAGAATAATTTCTACAGATAGATAGCATGATTATTTTTAGGTAATTGGAACGGTAGGTTTGAACCATTAAATTTTCTTTTATAAATACCTGCATGTTTAGCGTTCCTGAATTATTGTCTTCTTCTCCATGGATAAGCAGTATTGGCTTTTTAATTTTATTTGCTGACATGAAAGGACTCATTTCAACATAAGTAGTGGTGGCCTCCCAAAGAGTTCTGTCCTCGTGCTATTTCAATAAGATGAAAGAAAAAAAATCATCCAAAACTATGAAAAAAATAGTGATCGAGGGAAGAAAAACATGAGAAACACTGCTGTTGTTCAATTAGCAGCACGTAATAGAGGAAAAAAGGGTGGGAGGGGATCTATTCCACTATACTGTTACCTGAAAGCCAAAAGGTGTAAGTGTTCTGTTGTAAGCTCCAGAACGAGCAATTCCACAACAGAAAAGATGGGGGGCATGTGCCAAGAGGTTTGCAGTCATGAATGCACCATAGGAATGTCCTCCAACAGCAATTTTGTTGGGATGAGCAACCTTAAAATGTGCAACACCAAAACAACTGTCACAGACTCATCCGGTGCTATGGAAATAATAGTCATACGAGGACAAGTGAAGAAATTTACTCCGCGCTGGATAACTTCCTCAACAGCTGCCTCCACACTTGCAACCAGTTGCTCTACATATCTAGTCAACACATATAGTTAAGATTTAAAATTTTAGGGACTCTACAGCATAGTTCATTTAGTGATACTTCCTATTACCTAAGAAGAAATCTAAAAACATGCTCCAAATAACAGAGAGCAACTGAAGAGTTAGGCCCTTGTTCAATATTGTGGATGTTGCGGAAACTTATGAGTTAAGGGAAAAGGCATCATGCTAATGCTATCCTCTTCTTTCATGAACCATTTGCTTTATGTTAATATCCATGGAACCAGGATTAACATATAACAAATGATTTGTTTCACTTGTTAGTTGTAACCACAATTTCATGAAAACATACTTGTATACCATTTACTGAAAGAGTTTGAGTTATGTGAATAATTAGCAATTCATGACAATAACTTGATGAGTACATGAAGAAAACCCATATAATCATATCCATATGAACTAGCAATAAAAACATAATTCAGTAAGATTTATATCAAATTACCTGTCATTCGCCTCCTCATCACCCTCACCAATAATAGGGATTGTTGGTCCAGATAGAATAGCAAACCTGCAAGATATGAAGAAATTATAATAAGGTCCAGCATGTTCAAAGCACACAAGCAATGGTAAAGGTGAAGCAAAAATCAGCTGATAATGGAGACAGTATAAGCAACAAAACAAATGGTAACAAGAAATGGTGGGAAGAATTCATGCCTCCTAGCCAACCAAAGAAGAGCTGATGTTGAACCTATGCCCGCAAATTTATTAGGAGAACCACGAACTTGTCCTGCAGCATCTTTACTTTTAAATTCTCCAGGGTAAGACCAAACCAGACATGGAAGAGGGCCATCTTTTGACAAATCATAGCCTGGTGGCAGGTACAATGTTGCAGTGAGCTGAACCCCATCTTTTCTCTGGTACCTGATCATCTCTTTCTGCAATGATGCCAACTGTGGGTACGGGTGTGGAAAATTTGTAATCTGACATGCTTTCTTCTCTGGCCATTTCTGAATGAAATATTGCCTATTTTCTGTCTTTGACTCCTTGGAGGTCAATATTTGCAACCGATCAAGGAGTAAATCCCCTTCTTCGTAATCCAACATAAGAGCAACAACAGTTTCATAATACCTTTCCTTGTCACTCTCCCAGATTCGTTCTTTGCTGCCTGTATTTCTGAAAGAAACTGGTTTGGATTATCATGAGACCAATGAGAATTGGGGACCAGGTGAGGAACATGTGTTGAAATGTTCTTCTCCAAAATACTCACATGTCAAACAGATCAAGGAAGGGGATGTTCCCTTCAGGCGTAGCACCACTTCCCTTCAGTAAAACATAAGTGCCTTCATCATTTTCCTTCTTTATCTTTGCAATCACGTAAGTTCCAGCAGGAGTCCTCCTCGACATGGGAGAGCCAGGATCGGAGTACACATCTTCTGATGACCGATCAAATAGTATTCTTGGACTCGCATCTTTTGAACCAGGAGATATCACCCAGGTTCTTGTTCGCCTTGTCTTGTACCATGATTCATAAACTAGTGCTAGTGAATCATCACACCAATAAATCCCACTGTGAAGGAAGGGGAAAGGAAAAAAAAATTAAAGAACAACTTCTATTTATTCATGAAAAAATAATGCTTAATTAAATAAAAAAATACATTTCTCTTAAACAATTTTATTTGTTGTTTTTCATGCAAATGTCTATTATTATAATTTTTTAATAAATAAAATATGAATTCTAGAAAGCAAAGTTATTAAACCCAAGTAGAGTTATGACCTAGGTTACGAAATCGGCGGATTAACCTTGTTTAACCCTGATCTATCCTAAATGTCATCATTTCAATTTTTTTGTAAAAAAAATGTTATATTGACGTCATTTCTAAAATATTTTAAAAAAAATATGAAGCTAGGATTTTGCCAGGTTGACTACTTGGCAGGTGCAACTGTCAAGTTGACTAGACCATATAAAATCAACTCCAACATGATTTGCTTTGAAACCAGACTGGTCCAGCGACCGAGTCAATGGTATCACTATGTTGAATCACTAGGATTGATTGAATTTAATAACATCACCGAAAAGTTCCCCATGGAAACATAACAACTTACTAGAACGACACGTAATAATAAATTTTAAATCTTTCCTAAATGATAAATCATGTGCTATTGATAATGATATGGCATAGATTACAAATGTGAAAGCAGTACCTCATTTAGTAAGAGATTTTAGTGAAAAAGTCTTAGCATATGTTGCATGTCTTCCAAGATAACCCACACCGACCTAAAGGGTGATTAAACAATTTGTTATTATCCATTTTTAATATATGTCACACTCATATCTTTGGATAACCCTCCTACGCAACCGATGCATGTATTCAACAGATATTACAAAATTTTGGAAATTTAGGGATCAAACATGTGCTTGAGAGAAGGCAACTGAACATGTAGATGCATTCCTGCATGTCTCTTTTCGTTGACCTTGGGCATGTAATTAGAGCTTGACGCAAGATGAAAAAACACGTATATTGACGGAAGTGAATGCTAGTCCAGGCTAGTGTTAGACCTATCTCTGAGAATCCTGTGGTTGGTTATAGAATTTCTTAATGTCAGCAAGTCTGCAAGATTAAGCTCTTTCTACAGAGTATGAGAGTATCATTATCAAAACACATATAAAAGAAAGATCCAAAAGTTTCAAAATTATCGAGGCATTCACGATTTAAGAATCTGTTGCAAACTAGTTTTGCAAAGTAAGAAATCAACATGCAGATCATATCATACCCATAGCGAAGATCAAGTTTGTGCAAGATTTCTGGCTGTTCACCTTCCAATGGCTCAGCTGGCTGTGTATAAACTATATCTCTTGGAGAAACTTCAACTTTTGCATCACCTCCATCTTGTGTCTCTACCCTAAAACGTCAACAAGAGTCAAGGGAAAAAAAACAAATAAAAATAACAAGGACAAGCTGCTCCACATGCCACTACATAATGCTAAAAGTGTTCATTTATACTGTTAAGTAACTAGCGTCATGCAGCTATCATGTAATCCTGCCGATTCCTACACAAGCACAGTGAAAAATTAGAATTTTCATTGATATACCAGTAGAGTGTTGAAGGCTTGTCTGCTCTCCAATTGATGGCGCGCTTCCCCTTGCGCACACTGCTGGTTGCAATGGGAATGTCCTCGGCTAGAGGCAAATCACAGAGTTCCCTCACAAATTTCCCATCAGTTGTCCATACTTCTACCTTTTTGGGAAATCTTCCACGCGGTACAATAAAAGAGTATGGTCTGTGAATAGAACTAATTAAAAGGTACTTTTGGTCAGGGGATGGATCCATTGATGTATATACAGCTGGAGGTCCAACTTCCTTCGCTGTCCCATCCAAAGAAGCCAGCACAATTTGAGAGGTCGTGTAGTAGTCAAACAAGTCTTCATCATACTCATCCTTCAATAAGTCCTGAAATGTTCTAACTTGAACGACATTTTTCTGCTCATTAGATTGAATCTTTGGACCAGAGGGCACCGATGGTTTCTTTGGTGGATCTCCACGAGATGATGGAATGGTGCAGACCAACAGAGAAGAGTTATCCACCCATACGAAATTATCAAAAACAGCATTTAGGTAAACATCTGGTGACTGAAACAAAGGTCGAGCTTGCCCTGTTTTCACATTAGCAACCCATACTCTAAGTTTACTGCTGCTATTGTCCTCCTCGAAAACTCGGATGCTGAAGGCCAAATGCCTTCCATCAAGAGACCAGGTGACAAAGTTGATCTTAGCACCATCTGGATATCCATGTACCTCCTTTTCAGGCCCTAGTGTACCATCGGGCATTAACTGATGAATGCCAATACCAGTGTAGAATGACATCCGGCTCTTAGTATTACATTTCCCATCAATACGCAAACCAGCCAGCTTCTCCTCTGGTCTTGCTAGTTCTGCAAGTGGAGGTAATGATCTCCGCTTGAGGAAAAGTATTTTATCCTTTTGCGGTGATAATGACAACGCAGGGAGAGGCGGAGCATCAACAATGTCTTTTATCTCCGGTGGAGGAAGCTGATATTTACATGCCAATGCTTCTACATTTATACAAATATTAAAAAAAAATCACCAGTTAGAGTTATAATCATGCAAGTTTTTAAGACTTAACCCCCCCCCCCCCAA
>Ga0325410_1004775_pt1 | contig 15094 bp, 9 predicted proteins | sample PopdelMetagenome_16_FD_206182 | JGI IMG/M metagenome (GOLD analysis project Ga0325410, IMG submission 206182) | Populus deltoides microbial communities from Bellville, Georgia, United States - Xylem-PdIQD-R3 | ecosystem: Host-associated > Plants > Phyllosphere > Stem > Wood/Secondary xylem... | reverse complement strand
TTGATTTGTTGTCAACATAAGTTAGCATCATGAATGCTTGATAAAATTTGTAAGTATGGTATTATGTAAATAAGATGATTAATATGATCATGTTGATAATTTATAAAGAGTTTATATTTTACTTATTTCTAATACTATTAGTGAACCCTCTAACCTTGACATTTGTTTTCATCATTGTTTAATCTTCTTTAATAATCTTATATCTCAAAATCCTCTTTAAATCATCATCATCATCATTGTTGTTGTTGTTGTTGTTGTTGTTGTTCTTATTATTATTCTTCTTATTATTATTGTTATTATTATTGTTATTATAATTTATATAATTCACCTCCCTGTGGTTCGACCCCAGTTTTACCGGGTTATTTATTACTATGACACTCCTGCACTTGGGATAAGACACAACTCTTTGATCGTGTCATCTACCTACAAGGTTTCAATGAAGTCATGGAGTTTTATCTAAAATCCTAAATCTCTATAATACTTATCCAGATTAAAAAGGTTGTCTTCTTTATTCTCACCTTTAAAACATATTCTTATAGTTAGCGATTATTGAATTTTATAATCACCTTCTTTATGGGTTCTCATCTTTTCTAGTTGACGAGTCAATTCTGTAAATTTTCTATTCATATATTCTATCACCGATTATTGAATGTATTTTTTTTTTTTTTATGAATGAGAACCTCTTCATCCCTTAATATAGAGTAGATTTTGTTTTGCAAGCTCTTCCACCAATAGTTATTCAACAACATAAAACAACTAACCACCAAGAGTTGTTGTGATCTAATACCAACTAACACAAACAAATACAATATAAAAAAGATAATAAGCACAAGCATCATAAAATTTTATCGAATAGGATTACCATACAAAACTTTAATTTGAAATTTTATTATTAAATATATATTTTTAAGTTTTTTTTTTTTTTTGTCTCGGTAAGGTGTTTACAACTCTTTAAATGAATTAAAAAATTGACCTAAGTAAACTAGGAAATAAAAGATGAAAAATAACAAAATTAGCTTCAACAACTTCTTGTAGGACTAATTTAGAGCCTTATGGATCTCAACTTGTTACGACCTCCCTATAAAAATAAGCTTGTAGAATCTCCTGAAAAAATTTGAGTGCAATATAATGATTAGATCGAAAGTTATGGACTTTTTCATCACTTTGCGTGACCCAAGCATCTTCTTAGACTTAAGCCTATCTCATTAGTGCATTAACATCCATACAAGTATATCCATGTAGCTTAGTTATGACAAATCTATAACTGACTTATATGTACCACCTAGATCATATTAATAACTAGGTTGTTTCCTAGAATAAATATTTAATTTTCATAAAATTAGTTAATAGGCTTGTAGTTTAATTAGAATATATATTCTCTTTTATTTAATAGTTGGAGCCTCTTTTTATAATAAAGGAAAAAAATTAGTAACATCAAATCAAAAGGTGTATATCTGAGTAAGTATAAGATCTTATGAATAAAATATCTATCATTACTGATCTTTAAGACTCCTTCTCAAGCTAGATCTAGTGGATTAACTTATCTAAGCTTGCTAAGCAAACGATGAAACTGACCAGATGGCAGGATTTTGGTAAATTACATCAGCAAGTTGATCATGGGTGCGTACATAGGATGTCTGAAAAAGTTTAGCTTGAACCTGCTGATGAATGTAATGACAATCTACTTCGAGATGTTTTGTGCATTCATGAAACACTTAATTATATGCATGGCAGCTTGATTGTCACAAAATAAGATCATAGGTGTATGAGAGACAAAACCGAGATCTGTAAGTAGATGTTTGAGCTAAATTAATTCACATGAAGCAGATGTCATTGCGCGACAGCACTTGAACGCGCAACCACCTGTTATTTTTTGCTCTTCTAAGACACAAAATTACCTCCAACAAACATGCAATATCCAGTGGTAGAATGTCTATATACTGCATTTCCTGCCCAATCAAAATCTGTGTATCCTGTAATATCTGTATGTCCATTGCATGTCATAACAATACCTCGACCAATAGTTCCTTTTAAGTATCGTAGAGTACACTTCATCATGTCAAGATGTTGAGCTGTAGGAGCATGCATATATTGGCTTAATAAGGTAACAACAAATGTAATGTCTGGTCTAGTGATTGTTAAGTAAATCAATTTTCTAACAATCCTTTGATAAGTAATGAATGTTGGGAGAGGTTTGCTTGATGAATCCAACCACAACTTGCTGTCCAGAAGAGTAATAGCTGGCTTGGTATGCAGCATTTCAACATCCTGTAGCATGTCTAGGATATAATTTCGTTAGTTAAGAAACACACCCTTAATGGAAGTAGCCATTTCTATCCCCAAAAAATACTTTAGCTTCCCAAGATCTTTAATAAAGAATTGTCGTTGTAGATCAACCTTAATTTTGCAACAGAGGTTTCATTACTTCCCGTGATAGTTAAGTCATCTACATATACAAGCACAATCAACTTTTCTGTAGAATTATGTTGAATAAACAGTGAAAAGTCAGCATTACTTCTTGTGAAATCAAGTGTCTGTAAAGCAACGCTTAATTTGGCATGCCATACTCGTGGGCTCTGTTTCAATCCATAGATGGATTTGTGAAGTTTGCAGACCAGGTTAGGAGAGTGACTTTGTGGATGTCCTGGGGGTGGCTTCATGAATACTTCCTCTTCAAGTTCTCCATGCAGGAATTCATGGCGTACATCCATTTGATATAAATGACCAACCTTGATTAACTGCCATAGATAACAAGACTCAGACAGTAGTCATTTTCGAAACTAGAGCAAAGATTTCTTTGTAGTCGATTCCAAATTTCTGTGAGAACCCTTGAGCTACAAACCGAGCTTTATGCCTTTCAATTATTCCATCTAAGTTGATTTTTTTCTTGAAAATCTAACGGCAACCAACTGCATGTTTACCTGCAAGAAGAGGCATGATGCTCCATATCTTATTATCAGTGAATGCACTTAGTTCTTCTGTCATAGCCTGCTACCATACAACTTGGGATTGAGCTTATTGAAATGACTTGGGTTCATGTTCTTCAGAGATGGAGGTGAGGAAGGCTCGGTGATCTGAGGATAATTTATCATATGACAAAACTTTAGAGACTGGATGTTTGACAGTATATGTTACATACTCTTGTAATCTGGGAGGAGTCTGACGTGTTATGTGAAACATTCTTCTAGGAACTTCATCACCTTGAATAGAAGGGGCTTCTATACTGGGCTAAAGAACATCAGGTGCTGGACATACACCCAGAAGATCCGCAGCAGTGGTGGAAGGAGATTGATCAACAACGGGCTGAACTTTAATATCTGGAACTTCAGGAACCAGTTGCGGTAGATAACATACATTCTGATCATAATAACTAGAACTAGGCAGTGAAAATAAGTTAAAATCATCCTCTTCTTAACTTGTGGCAGGGTCATAAGGAGTATCTTCAGAAAATCTAACATCTCTTGAAATGTGCATTTTCTTTTGTGAGAGATCATAACATATGTATCCCTTTTATGTTTGAGAATACCTCAAGAAAATGCATTTAACAGTTATGGAATCAAGCTTATCCCGTTTTGATGAGGTTAAGTGCACAAAACATGAGCATCCAAATACCTTTAGATGTGCCAATTTAGGACTTATAACCTGCAAAACTTCAAGAGGAGATTTAAAATCCAGCACGCGGCTGGGTAAACGATTTATGAGATAGACAGCCATAAGAACACTATATGACCAAAACCCCTTTGGAACGTGTATTTGTAACATTATAGCATGAGTTTTTTTTTCAAGCAGATCATGATTATTCCGTTCAGAGACTCTATTTTGTTGTGGTGTACCCACACAACTAGTCTAATGTAATATGCCATTAGAATGTAAATAGTGTGTCATGTCTTTGGACATGTATTCTGAGCCATTATTTGATCAGAATGTTTTAAGATGACTAGAGAATTGATTTTTAATTAACGTATGAAAATCTTGACAGTAGAAAAAAAACATTACTCTTAACCTTTAACAAATACACTCATGTGACTAGAAAAATCGTCAATAAAGGTTACAAAATATTTATAACCATCAAGAGACATATCGAAAGGTCCCCATACATCTGAGTGGATAAGTTCAAATACATGAGATACACGTGTAGCAGAATTATTAAATGGAAGTTTAGATGATTTGGAAAAATGGCAGATCTCACATTCAAGAGGTTTCGAGATGGAAACTGAATTTATTTTGCTAAGTACATAATCTGACAGATGTCCTAAACAACGATGCCATAGGAGAGGCTCATATGATGTTTTGAAACTAGTCTGAAGGCTTATGGGAGCGCGATTATGCTGAAAAACATAGTAGAGACCATGCAGGAAAAAACCTTCACCAATCGTCTTCTTGGTTAATCGGTCCTAAAATATAATCTTGTGATGAGTGAAAATTACGTCACAATTAAAAATAGAAGTTATCTTATTGACCGAGAGTAATTGAAAAGGAAAAGAAGGAACATATAGAACATCAGACATGATTTTAGAAACAATCTTACTTTTTCCCTTACCCTTCATAGGAGACCCCTTCTCATTTGTTACTGAAACAAAGGCAAGAGAAACAAATCTTTCAAGGTTAGAGAAATTTATCAACTTGTTTAACATACGATCAGTGGCTCCAGAATCAACAATCCAAAGATCATGCATATTATCAAGTTCTAATATTGTCATAAAAGCAGTCAGAATACCTTGGCTGGTGTTTGTGTCTGTCTCTGCTAGAAAATCCGTGAGGTGACTAATCAATGCAGTTTAGTTCTGTTGATGTTGTTCTGTCCAGCAGTTCTAGTGATTCCAGACTGCACCTTCTCATGGTTGTGTTTGTCCTGTAGATAATTGGCAAAATCTTACATCAAGGCAGCGGGGTTGGCAATGAAGTTATCAGTTGACAGAGTTGAATATGCCAAATGTGCTTTATAGTTCGTTCTCTTTTGGAGTCTTCTTTGTTCATTAGAAAATCTGGGTTTGAGTTCTAGATGCAGCTGCCAACATTGGTCAGTGAGGTGTCTAGTATTATGACAGTTGATGCATTTTAACTCTAAATGTTTTCCCTTGAATGATCTGCCATCACCCATTTGTTTTGATTAAAAAAAAAACATGCTCAAGCATATCAGAACTGGAGTTCTCACTACGAGGCATTATCTTGACATGATAACCATGGGTAGCTGCTGTTCTAGACTGAGTTTCATGATTCATCACCTTCTTGTGAATTTCTTCACGCTGAACCGTTGCTGTAACTGACTGCAGAGATGGTAGTTCTAAGTTCATTAGGATGTGGCTCCGCAAATCTTCAAAGTCAGAACTGAGGCTTGCCAAGAGCTGGAAAATTTTGTCTTCCTCTGTTCTTCTGCGTAGGACAGCAGCATCACAGGTGTGAAGGTGATAAATCTCTAGTTCATTCCATAGACTTTTCAAATTTCACAATAGTTGAACAAATGGTTTGTTGTCTAGATGAAGATTTGCAATTTCACGTTGAATCTGAAAAATCCGTGCTATATTGTTTTGGTTGCCATACATGTTGCAAATGGCATTCCAAAGATCATGTGTGGATTCAAAGTAGCTGAAAATTTCAGCCAAATTTCGTTCCATAGAATTAAGAATCCAAGACATCACCAACTGATCTTTGGATAACCATATTTCATATTCGGGAGAGTCCACATCTGAAGATGAAATTGAACCATTGATGAATCCCAATTTTGATCTTCCACCAAGAGCAATAGTGACGACTCTTCACCAAGAAACATAATTGAATTCATTTAGTAATACTGAACTCAATCGTTGAGCAATATTGGTGTCATCAGTATTATTGTTGAAAAAAGGAGTTACCTTTGAGCTATAACTTTCTTCTATAGTGGCTGTAGAAAATTCTTCCATAAGAGCAGAGACTAATGCTCAATTAGTGATAGAAACCTAGCTCTGATACCATGTAGAAATTTAGAGAAGTATAATCTCTCAATCATAAATTTACTGATGGCAGAGTATAAGTATATATAGGCTAGAATCAGTTCTTAACATGGCAGCTACTAGATTTGATTCTATTCTTGGTTATGAAGAAAATAAATAATAATTATATGATCATCTAAAATAGGAAATAAACATAACATATAGGAAATATGATAACATAAATATAGGAAATATAATAACTACAAGATCTTGTAGATTGCAGTATCTGCTCCATTAATCTTCAGTATCTGCAATATCTACAAGGATCTACAACTTATACTGTAATCTTCAAATATCAGCTCTAAGAATAGCTTTCTAAATCCCTTTATAAGCTTCGCTCCTAAGATTATCCTGGTTTGAACGTATGTAATCAAGTTGTTCCTGCTCAACATTAACAAATGCATCAACTAAAAATTGTTGATACAAACAACTATCTTTGCTGAGAGTACAGTCAACTCTATTTCTTTCATGAATAAGATAATCATAGTATGCTCTCATTGTAACCCTTTGACACTTTACACGCAGTTGTTATTCTTGGTTTGCAAATGTAATGTTGGTGTGATACTCATCTTCACCGCATGGAAAAAGAAATGGATATTGAAGAGACATAAACTTTGGATGCAGTTTTAATACTCTTCGTAAACTGCATGAAAAATTCTGAACAATAATATATATCTCTATCAGTATGAAAATCTCCAATGTCTTCAATGACCAAACCACCTATGTCATTAGAAGAAGGATCATTATATTCTCTTGAGTCACCATCTCTTTTCCCAACTAAACAAAGCTTGAAACCAGGACCATCAATTCTTAGATTGCATTAGTGCTGGACTCTAATACAAAGTTTGATGAAACCAGGACCATGAAAGCTTGAAATCATTATTTTCTATTAAGTTTTCTTTTAAATCTCTTCATAAGTGCTGAATTCTAATACTTTCCAAATCTGCATACTGGCGATTTAAGTTCCTAAACACAATATAAATCCATTTTTTATAGTTTGGTTATGAGTAAGCTCTGCTTCTAAATTACTCTAAAGTGTTTTGACACCTCCATAATAATCTCCATCCATATATTGATCCTTTAAAGAGTTAGCAAACCTTGAACGAGACTACTCGTAATCAATGAAGCCAAAAGTTTTCTATACATAGTTGGAATGGACAATGATATGATAAACCTCTAGAGAGTCCAATGAGCTTATTATCAGAAAAGTACAAAGACGTCCATGCATGATGCTTTCATAAAAGTTTTATCGTTGTGGATGATAGAGTCTAATCTGAATTAGGTAAATCTTTTACAAATAAATAGTATATCCATCAATATCGTAGAGATTAAAAAAGAAGTCAAAAGAATGAGCTTCTTGACCGCCACTACTATTACTAGGTGATAAAAAGTCTTGTTAAACCCATAACTAGTCTAAGGCATGTCATAAGTAGAGTCAAAATTAGTATAGATAATAATAAAAAAACATTTACACATTCAAAACCACTATAGTCATCTAATAAAGTAACCTACTTACCAAACTCCATATTAGAAACTTTAAAGGGAATTTGAGAATATAATAGTAGTTACGGCTTAAAGTATTTTTTGCTTGGAAATTTATTAAAATAATTTTTTTAAAAAAATTATTTTTAACATTAGCACATCACATTAAAATGATATGAAAATATAAAAAAAATATTTTTTAATTTTTAGGATACACAGTTTCAACTACGTTTCCAAACATTACTTATATTGAGTTATTCCATTAAGAGGGTGCTTGGCAGTGTGGTAGCGGTTGTTTTTCAAATAACTTTTTGTGCTGAAATGCATGCCAATGATTTTTTTTATTTTTTAAAAATTATTTTTGACATCAACACATCAAAATGATCCAAAACGTACATACCATATTAAATTTTAGCAAAAAAAAAAATTTTAGAAACACAGTTTGCACTGCGTACCCTAAGTTAGAAACCACCAAAATCTGCAGCAAAACTAACACTCTCCCATCGAATATCTTCTCCACCCTAAACACTTTAAAGAGTAAAATCATTATAATAAAAAGTTTATTTTTTAAAATAAAAATCACATCAATATTTAAAAACTAAATAATATTTTTAATTTCACACACACAAGCTATCAAACCATGGATAAACATTGTGAAGATTTGAGATTTTTACTTTTTCCAAACATTGCAATATTTTAAAGAGTAGAAAAGATAAAATTGGTTTTTTTTTTTATTGATCGGATACCAAGGAGGAGTTTACCAAAAAGTAAAACATAGAAGTAATGATAACGGTATGATTAATTACAAAAACATCTAAATTTCACTTTTCCTATATACTTTTATAAATTATAATTTTAACAATGCATTTTATTTAAACTTGATTTTATAATTATCCCTTTTTTATAAATAAAAATAGAAAGGCACATCTCATAACCTTTCTAACAGTTGCATTTCATTTTTTGGGAAAAGTAAATACTTTAGAGTAGAGAAAAGTTTCTTAATTTATAGATATATAGAAAACTTTCAATTTTTTTTTAAAATTAATATGTTTTTAGCATTTTTAGATATTTTAATATAATAACATAAAATATAATTTTTTTAAAATAAAAATATTATTTTAATATATTTTTAAATAAAAAATTATTTTAAAAATTAATTATAACTATAATTTCAAACAAGCTCGTCAAAAAGGTCGAAGTAAATTACAGGAGACGTGCCCCGTATCCGGCCCCAGATAAAATCCGATAAGCCCATTGGGTGAAGATATATATAAGAATAAAGCATTTTAAAATATGAAAGAGACAAATAAATAAAAAACAGTTTCATTATGACGTCAGCCGTTACGTCGTCACTTTATGAATGAGGACCACTTCGCGTCTGTGGCTGTCCCATATCCAGAAATCCTTCCATAGAAACCCTAAAATATCTAAACACATTTCTTCAATTTAATTAAATAATTTATTTCTAAAATTAGATATAATATACAAGGAGCTCTCTCAATAGCGACTCTTTTATGGGTTGACAATATAAAAATAAACTAAGTATTCGTGTATTTAATGAAAAATAGTTTGTTTTAAAAAAATAACTTTCATAAAAAATAAATTTTTAAAAAGTGAATTATTTTATGTTGTGTGACAATGCCATAAAAAATAAATTTAAAAATACTTTCTAGTATTTGAAAATACTATGAAAAATAAATTAGAAAATAACTTATTAATATTTTTTTTCAAGTTTATTAAAAGAACGAGAACCAACTCTAACATATGAAAAAGTTGAAGGAGGGTAAAATTAAAAAAAAAATTTATTTTCATAGATTATTTTAAATAAATATAAATAGCAATCACAAGAAAGTAGACAAAATTATCTGACAGATAAAAAAGTTGAAAGATGATGAAATTAAAAAAAATTAAATTTTATAAATTATTTCAAATAAAATAAATAACAATCGGAAGAACATGACCAAATATGATTGATAAAAAAAATTCAATTAAGAAAAATATGAGAGAAAAACAAATAAAAAATAAAAAGAACGAGGACTAAAGTTGATATAAAAATAAAGTTATATCAAATTCTAATGGATGAAATTGAAAATAAAAAAATAAATTCAAAATAAAATATATAACAACAAAAATATTAAGGACCAAATTTGATATAATCAATAATAATATGATAATTTTTTATTTTCTTACAATTTCTAGAAAGTATATTCCACTCAAAATAAAAAGAAAATATTTTGCTGGAATCAAACTATTTTATTTTACTGGAAAATATATTTTGTTAACCAATTTTTTTAATAATATATATATATATATATATATATATATATATATATATATATATATATATAAAGTTGGATTAAAATATGTCAAGCCGTTAAATGTCCGTGCAAGTATAGAGAAACTTCATGGTGGCTCCATCCTGTGGAAAAACGATGCCTCCTCTATCATTATTAATTCCTTTTTCCCCAACCCTTCTACAACTCCAATTCCCTTCATTAGATTAATTTCATCTTTCTCATGCCCCAATCTCCACCCATGGACCGACGGCTCCGGGAGGCCATCCTGAAGGGAGAGGTCCCTGCCTTCCTTACCCTGATTCAAGAAGATGAACATATTATTGATCAAACAATTCCAGGGTCGTCAAGCAACATTTTACACATAGTATCACGTTTTGGACACGTAGAGCTGGCAAAGGAGATTGTGAGGCTGAGGCCGGAATTGATGTTCGAGGAGAATGAGAAGATGGAGACCCCATTGCATGAAGCATGCAGGGAAGGGAAGATGGAAATGGTGAGGTTATTGGTGGAGACTGATCCTTGGCTGGTTTACAAGGTGAATCAAGACAATGGGAGTGCTCTAACTGTGGCATGTGAAAGAGGGAAGCTTGATGTGGTCGACTATCTCTTGAGTTTCCCAGGGCTGCTAATGTTGGAACTTGATGGTTTTACCACTTCTCTTCATGCTGCAGCTTCAGGCGGCCATACAGGTAAGTACTATACACTTCAAGCATTATTAATTTGTAACTTAAATCCAAGAAACAAGCTACTGTACAATACATGTGCTTTATTTAGGCAATGCCTTGAAAAAAAGGCCAGCAAATTCCTTTTCAGTGGCCACGAATAGACGAGAGGATAAATTAGTGGGCACGAAAAGACGGGGATAAAGCTTATTGACAATTCTAAAATGGTTTTGTTCCTGCCGGGAAGGGTTTATCTTTGGATCATTCATGCACATACAACTGGTGGGTCATTAATAAACATTTTTGGTTGACCAAATAAACGAAGCCGGCATGACAGCTAGATTTCACACTGTAATTCCATTGTTTGTAGAAGAATACGTACTATTTTAAAGTGTTTTTTATTTAAAAATATATTAAAATAATATATTTTTTTAAAATTTTAAAAAACATAATTTCAATCGCTACCAAACAATATTGGGCAAGGATAGCAGCATACCTCTCTTAATCATGGGCCAACTTAATAATTTTAGTGGAATTGCATGTTACTTTCTGAAGTTCTAAGACCCGGTCTTCAACCAGTGAACATATCACAGCTATGAGATACTGTACTGATGGCTAAAAAGTTTTTAGCAATTGATTTATCCTTTTTTTTTTATCAATAATAAATTAATAAATAAGTAGAATTAGAATTAGTTTTCGAGTAAGATTCTGAATTCTCCTGTATACAGACATTGTAAAGGAAATCCTGAAGGCACGCCCGGACTTTGCATGGAAAAAGGATCTTCAAGGATGCTCACCTTTACACCTATGCTGCAAGAAAGGCCACCTTGAAGTAACCAGGGAGCTACTAAGGTTTGACGCCGAGCTCTCTTCCTTGCAAGACAATGATGGCCGAACCCCACTTCATTGGGCAGCAATCAAAGGCAGAGTGAACGTCATTGACGAGATACTCTCAACAAGCCTTGAATCTGCTGAAGTGATTACTAAACATGGAGAGACAGTTCTCCATTTGGGGGTGAAAAACAATCAGTATGAAGCTGTTAAGTACCTTACAGAGATGCTCAACATCACAAAGCTTGTTGACAAGCCAGATACTGATGGGAATACAGCTCTGCATCTAGCTACTGCTGGGAAACTTAGTACTGTAAGACCTTTTGCTTGTTAACTTGTTTGAGTTGTTTCTTTAGAATTCATAACTCTAAATTTAATTAGAGAAGAGTAAATTTCATTTTTTTAAAAAAGTCAAATTCTTAGCCCCCCCTCCCTTTTTTTTTTAATGGTGGAGAATATTAATAAGTTTTAGCAAGTATTGTTAAGAAAATGACAAATTAATTAAAAAAACTTACTATATAAAAAAATATTAATCCTGAACATTGGATCACTTCAATACATAATCTGAACATATGTAAAATTTCAAAATCTAAGGCATTTGAGCTAAGAAGTGGAAAGTTAAATTTTTAGCGTGATATTTAATTCTAATCAAGGGGCTCAATCTAATTTCCATTACATCTTTTGTTGTGTTGAACTTAATATTAGATGGTCATCTACTTACTGAAGCTTGGTGTTGATGTCAATGCTATAAACCAAAAGGGACAGACTGCTCTTGATGTAGTTGAGTCTGATGTGAGCAATTCTGGTGTTCTTTTGATTTTACCTGCATTACAAGATGCAGGAGGCAAGAGAAGTGATCAATTGCCTCCAAGTTCAATTGAAATTCTACAAATACAACAGGAAAAGAGCTTCCCATCTTCATCAACAAAGCGAATGACTGAATCTACCACTAAGCATCACCGTCGTTCTCAGCATCGCCGCCGAGAGAAGCAACTAGAGCTTCAAACGGAGGGACTACGAAATGCTCGTAACACGATTATTGTTGTAGCAGTTCTAATAGCAACTGTTACATTTGCTGCTGGGATAAACCCTCCTGGGGGTTTTAGACAAGAAACAGGGGAAAGCACAACGGGCAGGCATTCTTCTTTCAAGATCTTTGCGGTGTGCAACATTGTGGCATTATTTTTGTCCCTTGGCACTGTTGTTTTCCTTGTCAGCATTGTCCCTTTTCAGCGAAAATCAATGATGATATTGTTGACGGTGACACATAAGGTTATGTGGCTATCCATATCATTCATGGCGGCTGGTTACATTGCTGCCATGTGTACTATTTTGCCACACGGGCGAGGACGGGGTACGCAATGGGTATTTGTAGCAATAGTGGCTATAGGGGGAGGGTGCACAATGGCAATTTTTGTGGGTTTGGGGGTTTTGCTGGCAAAGCATTGGCTTAGGAAATGGGAATGGAGGCGAAGCAAGGAAAAAAGAAAGAACGAAAGCCCAAGTAGCAGTGTTAGTCGCGTTGAAGAACTAGGTATGATGAGAAAAGGCAGCCATGACTCTAGTAATTCAGATGTTGATAGCTCAGATAAAGGGGGTTACCACTTGTACTAGATGCATGCAGCAAGGTTTAGGCAGACTTTATATCTCAAACTCTTAGATGAAGTCTAGGACTAGTCCTACAAGTGCAGACCATATCTCATTGTGCAGGTAGCCTCTTTCGCTGTAGACAGATAGCATTTAGCAGGGTAAATATAGCACGTTCTTTAGTGCTGATGTTTTACTTAACTACTTTCCATTTACTATCAGCTAGTTCTCAATAAATACAGGGTTCTTCTCACCTTGAAGAAAATATATGTAGTATAGGTGGTTCCCTCGATACAACATAAGTTAGGCACTTTTTACCATAATTTAAGTTGGTATCAGAGCCTGCCGTTTCCCTCCCTGGATTGATTATTCAAGCTGGTATCGTAGTTTGTTCTGCCGAGATTTGACGTTGCTGTTCTACCGTCTGTTGCTACACCCCTCGTTTGTTTCTTTCCTGGACTGTTGCTGAGTTTTGTCCAGATTTCTACTTTTGTTTTTCTGTTATAATTGCAGCTGTTTTTAGTAGCTGCTATTGCTGTCCCAAATTATTATTCAAAGACTCTTGCTAATATTGATTTTATCAAAGATCCTGGATGAATAATTATTATTCTGGTGCTATTGATCATATTGATCAGTCACTCTTGCAGACTATAAATACACCACATCATTCATATCTATCTAATGCTAATGGCGTGTCCTCCCTTATGATTAAAGCAGGAACAGTCATGTTAATTCCTTCTTATCTTTGAAACATTCATTGTTCCCTCACTCTCTCACAATATCTTGTCCATGCCTTAAATAGCCGAATAATTAAATTATTTATTATTAATTTATGCTCATTTTTGTCATCATCAGGATTTTATCATTAAGGAGATTATGGGGCAAGGTAGGAAGAGAGGGGGACTTTATTATATGGATATGATGTATGCTTTATAAGTGTCTTGACTAGTCAAGGTTCAATCTATGCCCAGAAGCATTAGAATTGGATGTGGCATCATCGGTTTGGTCATGCTTCTTTAGATTACATTAATCATTTATTTCCTTCCTTGTTTTCCTTCGATGTTTCGTTATGATGTTTGTGTTTTGGTAAAAGTTCATCACAAAACTTATTCTCTAAGTTCTAATAAGATGAACATTTAGTTTGATTCATTTGAATATGTGGGGTCCTCCCAAGCTTCTACCTTGTCTAGGTATCATTGATTTATGATTTTTATTGATGATTATAGTATTATGAATTGGCTTCATTTTATGATAATTAGAGGTTAGGTGAATGCTTTCGCTTATTTCATTAGATGATATACACTTAATTTTTGGCTAAAATTAAAGTTCCAAGATATTATAATGGTTGTAAATTTATTGGTTAGAGGTTACACGGCTATTTCCAAGATCATGATATTATCCATGAAAAGGCATGTTCTTTTACACCCTAGCAAGATGGTGTAGCATATACAACTAGTGCTCATATACAACTTACTTCCCGAGAAGACATAGTTTTGTATGTCTTTTATCTTATGAATTGTGTACCTAGTAGTGTTCTCTACTTCAAACTCATTTGGTAAAACTTTCTACTTATGTTAATATCTCTTCCAACTTAGCATTAACACCAACAATTTTTAGATGTGTTGTATTTGATCACCTTATAAACATCAACGGACAAAGCTTACTTCATGTGTTGTGAAATGTGTGTTTTTTTGGGTATTTACCATGTAAAAAGGGCTATATGTGTTATCATCCTTCTACTCAACAATTCTATATAACTATAAATGTTACCTTATTTGCAAATTGAAGTTCCTAAGATATTTTTATTACCCACTATAAATGTAACCATGAAAAATCCTCTATATTTATATTACCCATTAATAATTCTTTCTCAACTAAGGTTCCTAAGATATGTATCGACTATAAGGATAATACTAACAATTTAATTAAAGATAATTTGAAAATTGTTATTTCTAAGGATACTAATAAGTATTAATTACCTCATTAGAGTAATCAAGGAAAACCAAAACCACAAGAGAGATATTCACTAGAAAACTCAAAGAATGTAAAGTATCATATTGCTAATTATGTCTTTACTAAGCATTTACCTTATGCTATTCAAGGTCTTCTGAATTAAAAGTTAATTGTCTCCATTCCCACAAGGGTATAAAAACCCCTAAATGATCCAAAAACAGATAAAATCCACGACTAAGAAGATGCAAGCACTAGAAAAAAACTTAATGTGGAATGTTTTGTGATAAGGGATTTATTGCATGCATATTTTTTT
>Ga0325410_1004774_pt1 | contig 15095 bp, 17 predicted proteins | sample PopdelMetagenome_16_FD_206182 | JGI IMG/M metagenome (GOLD analysis project Ga0325410, IMG submission 206182) | Populus deltoides microbial communities from Bellville, Georgia, United States - Xylem-PdIQD-R3 | ecosystem: Host-associated > Plants > Phyllosphere > Stem > Wood/Secondary xylem... | reverse complement strand
AAATTTAAAAAAATAAAATATTAATAAATTATTTTTTAACTTATTTTTCATGACTTGATTAAACAATAAAAACTATTTTTAAATTTATTTTTTTGTGAGCCTTTCAAACATTAAAAAATAATCCATTTTTAAAAATTCACTTTCCATAAACTATTTTCTAAATTAAAACTATTTTTCAACGAAGAAACAGAGTTACATAGAAAAAAAAAAAAAACACATGTAGTTATCAACTGATTAAAACACAAAGCAATAATCTTCTGCTTACGTGCAGGTTTTAACTACTTGAAGAGTCGTGATGGTTAGGACCCCCAAAAGACATGGAGAGTGGACAAAAAAGATAGCTAGAGATCAGACCGCAAAACTCATCATGGCATAAAGACTCCCAACATTTGTGAAATTACACGTTTAAAACTATTTATGCATGATGCATGAAAGATACAGCATGCTTTGAGCGAGCATCTCATGTGCTAAAGGTCAAAAAGACACCAAAACTGCCAAGAACTCTATCACTTTACTTTTGATTGCGAAGTTTCTTGTTCAGCCTATTCAATCTCACCCCATATTGAGGACGTGTTGGACCCAGCAACCATCAGCCACTTTAACATGCTAGAAGTTGCAAGGGCGATCCACCATAGTGTGTGATCCCCCGCCATTAGCACAGTGCTGTGGCATCAGTACTTGATCATCTGAACAATCTAATCCAGCATCACGAACAGAAACTGGCTATTACCCAGGTATTTTGATGACCAGTCAAGAAGCAGCGTCTCAAAATGGTAAGATGCATGCTCAAGCAACCTTGCAAATGGTTATTTCATATTATTGGTGAGAACCAATCACCAGGTTACAGACAGGGAAACAGAGAGGCTCTGGCATTACAGATAATTCGCCCTGTTACACATCAGACAAACAACAAACCGGGTGGTGAAAATCAGTCAAAAAAATCACAAGTCAGATGACAAGTGTTTTACCCCGTTTCACTGATTTACAACAGATTCAATGCTTTTCCTGATCTTAAAATTTTCCATCCAGACTTTCCGAGCAATCCTGACTTCATCCAATTGTGCATCAGGAATGCTTGTGTACTTGTCCAAATTCTCAACCCATTCCTTCCAGAGAGGCATGCAAGGGTCCAAGAATTTTGAAACTTGAGGTAGCATCATAGTAGAATAGAACTCATTCACAGCCCTGAGAATCTCTTCTGATTCGACCATTGTCTCCATTTCGGGCCTTTTCCCTTCACCAGATTTTTTTCTCAAGGAAAAATCGTTTCCCCTCAAAATCAGAACTTCAGATGGAGCAAGGGGCAGAACAATCCTTGAGAACTTTGTCAGTGACAACATTATGAGATCTCTTGGAAGTACCTTCCGCTTTACAGCCACAGCTGTCCCTACCATTTTGCGGATCTGGTGAACCACATAACAATTATGTTATAAAATATGCGAAACACATTAGAAAACAATGACACCAGTACACAATAAGCTTTGTTTGCTTTAATTTCCTCTCCAATGAAGAAGCAAAGATGTTATAGGTGTAAGAGATTTCAAGCATGAGTGGAATCAACCATTCTGTATTGCATACAATACAAACATATGACTAGTAGGGACTACAAAAGGATGAGGTCTAGTTTATGTACTTCACATCAATTAGCTTAAATAAGGGGCAAATTTTTGTGCATAAGATAGATAACAAATCCTGAACGATGCAAGTCAGATTCAACTCTATCGTCATGTGATTTTTAAACTTTCATTTTCACATCAATCATGGTTTGAAACACCAAAATGAAATACTCCATATCACGTAAAGGTGAATTCTGAAAATGAAATGGGTATAATGGATATCATAGGGGTTTCCTGGAATCAATACAAGTACAGCTCAACTCAACTAAGACTCAAAATCCCAAATTGGATGACATCAGCTACATGGATCCACTGCCTCCATAAATTTCTCTTACACAGATTAAAACTGAAATCACTTGAAGCCAAGACCACAATAAATTTATGTAAAAGCTTTTTTTCTTCCCAATATATTAACTTGAGAATGCCAGCTGAACTAAAACACATAACAACCATGTACTAAATAAGCATATAGATTAACTCTGGAAGGAGTGAGGAAGCAGTTTAACAGTAATTTTTGTTAAGTCAATTATACTAGGCTTCTACACACTTCCTGACAAATTCCTTACAGATGAAAATTAAGCACCCTATAAGCAATCTCCAAGAGACTTGCAGAGGATACATACACCATGTGCTTGTATCTCCTGCGAAATTATTTAGGTGACAATGGAAGAAGTAAATATATGACATGAGCCTAAGTGTTATATATGATTAAAAATATTTATTTTTGTTAATTGTAAAGAAGAAAAGGGTCTTACCTGATGTAACATGAAAGACTCTCCCCATATAGAAATCTCAACAAAATCAAATCCAAGAGATTTCTCCAGCTTTCCACAAGAACAACGAAAAATCTTTCTGAAGTGGGCAGCACCTATTCTGTCTGTCTCATCAGGTTCATGTAGCCATCTTGCACGAAGAGGTAAATTTGAACTTTGATCCTTCAAAATATCCCCATTCAGATCACAAATGCTGGATTCCAAAGAGTTCTGACTCAATTCCACATGATCCGATGAACTTGCTCCATCAATTTCCAAATTTTCTTCATCATCACTTTCCTCAGATCCAGAGGCTGATGTCCCCCAAGATGATCTAGCTCTCTTTGACACATGGCCATTTTTTGTTGGGTATTTTCTCCGGTACTTCGACCGTACTGTATAATTATGAAAAGGATGGTCTCCCTACAAAGAGCATTCGAATCACAACTAGAAATAACAATGAAAATATGATCTCGGGCTTAATTTATCTGGGCCATGTTATATTGATCTTAGGCTCTTCTGAACTGCATGGCATTCACATGCAATAAAATGACAGATAAGAAAGTTTCAACATAGCTCTGAGAAGAGGGTATAAATCTTCTAAATCAACCATAGCAATGATCACAGTTGTCTCTACACAGCAGATCATAATTTCTATCACCATCCAAAAATGTAAAACACCAGATGGAAGAACCATACAAGATATGAATCCCATGTCAACTACCATGCCAGCATTTTCATGTGAACTACAGAAATGAAAATAACTAACAAAGCCAATAAAATAGTGTCTAGAGTGAAATTCTCACAAAAGATCGATTAGAAGAAAGCAACTCAAATATGATCCAGCAAGAAATATTTCATCAACTAATGAGAAGTACAAAATCAAAAGAACCATGAGAAAAAAGAAATGAAATCAAAGATAATGATACTCACCTCAAATGCATTTAATATGTTATTGAAGTCTGATATGTGATCATCAATTTCAGCCATGCTAAAGTGACTTTTGATGCCAATAACTTCAGCAGGAAGGAGATAAGAGTATTTCCGTATATCACACTCCCTTCTGGGATCAAAACTCCTAAGAACAAGTAGCAGAATAAAAGAGAACGTAAAATCTGGGAAAGCAGCAGAGACAACTAAATAATTTAAAGACAGGAAAAACGAGTTTAACTATACTAAAGAGTTGGCAAAGCTTTTGAACAATCTTATCACTACAATTCACCTAAAATACATATTGCAAAATCCACTACAGTAATTAGTTGTCAGGAACTTTCTAAACCTTTGCATGTACAACCCAATCAAGACCTATACAATTTTTATTTACTTTTTATTTCCACTAGCATCACATCTGTTATTTTTATTGACATTACTTACGATCTTGTTTCTTTGGCAATCTCAGGAATCAGATTAGAAAATATTTACAGCAAACCAAAAGTACTACAGTTTAATGATTCCCAGAGATTTTAATTTTCATGCGTGCATAATCTTTCATAGCAGGCAGTACTCTCTTTCAGTATTCTGTTCACTAAAGCACTATTCAGAGTTAGATAGAACTTGCAAGAAGCTTAGCAGAACCTTGATCTTGAAAACAAGATTATGTGTAGATAAAGTAAATAGAATATGCATAGATACAGCAACTTTGATAATAAATACGCATGCATATGACCTTTTTTTGACATAAAAAATTGTGGGATCTATGGTACTGATGCGTATGAAAAGAGCTCAGAGCCTCACTTCTGTGCTGGTAAGATGCTCAAAACTCTAATACTATCAGGGAGATAAGAGTTAACATGTTTCGCAAGAACCATTCCATAAAGGTCATCCTTCCATGCATTTTCCGGTATCTCCATTTTCATTGTTATAGTTGTTGCCAATGAGTGAACCTAATCAATTCAACCACAATACACCCGAGCAAACAAATAAATCATTACCAAATGAATGCCATCTGCACAGAAATGCAATAAAAAAGAAAAGCAAGTAATAAAAACGTGCTTCATATATTAAAGACTCACTCCTTTGTCTGTCCGGCTACTTCTAGCCCACGAAATTTTATTCAAATTGCCATAATTACTTTCACGAATCCCACCAGCCTCATATATAGCACGTTCCAATTCTCCTTCAATAGCTACACATTCCAAAACACCCAAAAAAATGCCTATATTAAGACCCCATAAATATTTCATCTAAACCAATTAAATTACACAGCATAATCAATATATTCACATATAACACCAACCCATTACAGGTAACTCTTTCACAATTCACAATTACGACTCAAAATCAAAATTTTAACTCAGACTCAAGAACTTACTCAATAATGAATGCTGGTCATGTTGCTTTTGAAGACCTGAAATTCAAAAAACAATCTTTAAAGAAACAAAATATACACATAAAAAAACAGTAAAAAGCTAGAAAAATTAAGAAAATAACTAAAAAGCTGAGAATGGTTTCTGGAAATAGACCTCTATAATCAGTACCCACATAGCCAACCCGCAAAGCAACCTTTTTCTTTCTAATAGATTCCCATTTTGAATGGAGGGACTGATTTGAGTTTGAGTCCGTTAAGGGAGGAGAAATGGACGGTGGAGATTGAGAGTAAGAGCATAGGAGTAGTAATTGAGTGTGTCTTGAAGAGGGTAGAATTGGAAATGAAAATCTGAAGGAGGGTTTTAGCTTTGGGGTTTTGAGGAGCAGCCATGGAGAGAGCGGGAAACGGAGAGAAGAGATTGCCATTGATGAAGAAAGACACGCAGCTGATAAGAAATGTCTCTTTTTAAGCTAGATAAAAATCCAAACCTAACTTTAGACCCAGGCCCAGAACCAGAACAGGCCCAAGTTTCTTTTTTTAGCTAGAAAATATTCAAGCCATAGAAAATTAGTTGGTAGCTTGGTCTTATTATTACACAACGTCCAGCAGGCAATCCTAAAACTTCGTGAACTGACTTTTATATACTTTTAGTTTAAACTCAAATTATATAGGAGTTATTTTGATTTAATTTAATTAATTATTTAAAAAAATATAAGGATAAAAATTTTAAAAATTAACAAGAAAAAAAATCTTTTAACCTAACCCATTATCTAACTTAAATTTAAAATTAAATCTTATAAAAGTTATCATGATTTAATTGATTTAATCAATTTAAAATTTTAGAAATTTTAGATAATTGTTAAATAAAATTTGTATTTTTAGTAAAGGAAGATAATATATGATGTGAGGCTACGATTTTATAAATTTTTTTTTTTATAAAAGCTCTTAAATTTGACATAAATTTTTGTATGTCAAATTTTATTTTTATTAAAAATATTACATATCTATATGGTTTTTCTTTTTTCTTTTTTTCATTTAATTATATACCTTTAAAAGTTCTTTTTTCAAGTTGTTTTAATTTTATTTTTCAAGAATATCTTGCCTACATATTATTATTGATAATTTTTTTATTATCTGATTAAAATAAAATTAATTTATTAAATTTATTTGAGACCATAACCTAAATTATTTAATACAATTATTTATTTAAAATATGATGATATTGTTTTTATATAAAAATATATAGACTCGAGGTGTAACACTGCTTAATAATTTACTGAAACTTTAAAAAAATCAAGAGAATATAAAACTTGATAATCATTTTTTTCCTTTATCGTTTTTACTATCATTTATGTTTATGACGTCATTCTTTAAATTATTTAAAAAACCAAATATTAGAAATTTTATATTTCATTCCAATTTAAAAAGTACGGTAAATTTCAAGATAATTTGAAATAACAACATGCAAATGTGAAGAAAAGTTAAAAGCTTTGCTCTATCTTCTTGTTTCCACCCTCCCTCCTCCCCCCTCCCCCTCCCCCTCCATCCTCCTCTTTATCTTCCCTCTCCCCTTTTCGTTAAACCCTATAAGCCTCCCACCCACCTTCTCAATCTCCAAAAACGACTCCGTTAACACCACCGAATGAGCCCTTCTCTCCTCACTTCCTCTCCTTCCACTTCTTTCCTCTCCCCTCTTCCTTTCAAACTCACTCCTTCCTCTCTAACCCTCCCTAAACGCCACCGTTTCCGCGTCTCCTACCCCCGCAGCTCCGCCGCAGAATACCCTTCCGCCATCACCTTAGAATCGAAACCCGATGATCTTTTTGGAGGAAAGAGAGAGCTATCAGGAGCTCAATCTATAGTAGGTAATCTCTCGCCAACGCTAAGACTGGCGAGCTCGGCGGTAATTCTAGCTGGTGCTTTAGCTGCTGGGTATGGTTTAGGGACTAAGTTCGGTGGTGGCTCTCGGAATTTGGCTCTTGGTGGTGCTGCTGTGGCTGGAGCAGCTGGTGGGGCTGTGGTTTTTTCGTTGAATTCTGCTGTTCCCGAGATTGCCGCCATAAATTTGCATAATTATGTTTCTGGGTTTGATGACCCTACTAAAGTCAGTAAAGAGGAGATTGAAGGCATTGCTAAAAAGTTAGTTACTTTAATTTTATTCTGGTTTAATTGTTAAAAGTTGGTATTTTTATTGCTTCACTGGCAAAAAAGTTGGTGCTTTTGAGTTAGCGTTTGGATTTTTGTTGGTTAATGTTTTGGTGTGTTTTATGTATGCTGGTTATAGTTAGGATCATGTGTGCAGAGTGTGATTTTTTTGGTGAATTGCAATAGGAACTATTTTTCTGGAGAGTATAAAGGGTTTTTCTTTTTGATGGAATTGGTGTTTTTTTTACTTCATTTGGTGCTTAGTTACTTAAGTTGTTAGTGTGTTTAGCTTACTCTTGTTAGTTTTTGAAATTTCTTTGTGAATGTTGAATTTTGCAGGTATGGTGTGAGCAAGCAAGATGAGGCATTTAATGCAGAGCTTTGTGATTTATACTGCCAGTAAGCTGGAATTGGTGTTGAGTGTGTTTTTTGTAGTTCGTTGAAGATTTTGCTTTTGGATCTTATTTTGTTCCTTTGTTAAGATTTTGGTTATTTTACCTTGGTTTAGGTTTGTGTCTTCTGTCCTTCCTCCTGGGGGTGAAGAGCTTAGAGGGAATGAAGTTGACACAATCATCAACTTCAAAAATGCTTTGGGCATGGATGACCCAGATGCAGCTAGCATGCATGTGGAGGTATTTTTATATTATATGAGCTAGATTTATGCACGTGAAGAATGAGCATGCTTATGGTTATATGTGATGTGAATTTGAGAAATGTTCCCCTAAGCTGCTATTTTGTGTACTGATTGCAGCTTGGGAGGCGGATTTTCAGGCAAAGGCTCGAAACTGGAGATCCTGATGGTGATGTAGAGCAACGTCGGGTAGGTCATTTGTAGTTTTGATAGTTTCTGAATCTGGAGACATTGGTGTGTGAAAATTTTGAATGAAGATATGGAGCTTGACCATTATTACTGATTCTCCAGCGCAGGCATTTCAGAAATTGATCTATGTTTCAACTCTTGTTTTTGGAGAAGCATCGTCGTTTCTTTTACCTTGGAAGCGTGTTTTCAAGGTCACTGATTCCCAGGTAGTTATTTATCAACTGTTTCTATTCTAGCCTATGTGAACTTGTTTTCTGTAGTGAACAGTGTCTTGTCACCAGTGACATGTTTTCTCTCCTTTTTTGCATAGTCAAAATTCAACGTGCATTGAACTTCAAAATGCATACCTTTTGGTTTTCATTCTTCCCAGTTTATTGATATCATCTTGTTTGCCTCATCCTTTTAATTCTTGTTATTATTCTAATCTGTTAGGTTGAAATTGCTATCCGTGATAATGCCCAGAGGTTATATACTTCAAAGCTAAAATCAGTTGGCAAAGGTAAATTTAACATAAATTAAGGTCTTTAATGTTACTTTATTTTGTATTGTGATTTGTGAACATCAAGCTGTTTCAGCTATTGCCAACTTAAATCTATAGCTAGATTGTGTTCCGCAATTTAACTTTCATCTATAACAGAGGTGCGCCATGTTCTTGCACTGTAATCAGTGATATCCTTAATCATTGGTTATCAGTATCAACTAATCTACTTGATTAGTTAGTCAATACTATTCAATACTCTAGTTATGATTTCAGAGCGATTGATGTTTCTCTTATTTTAGAATTCTGCTTAGAACTCTGTCAGGGGTGTGTGCTGTGGATGTGGGGTTGAAGTGCCTAGGCATGAATAGCTTATAACTTTGTATATAATCTTCTTCATTAGCTTTATTTAAAAAGACATGCTTAGATTGATCATTATACTAATAGCAAGTATTGAGAATGAGTTGAAATTTCTAATTGCTTTGTTTCACCTTTTTTAACACATGTTCTTGCTTTCCCCAAATAGATATTGATGTGGAGCAGCTTGTTAACCTCAGACAAGCGCAGATTTCTTATCGACTTTCTGACAAGGTTCCTTGTCAACTTCTCATTGATGGTCCTTTTGTGTTTTGGTTCTTAATTTGTTCTTTATGTGGCATGTTCTGTTTCTGACAGCTTGCAGAGGACTTGTTTAGGCAGCATACAAGAAAACTGATTGAGGAAAATATTTCAGCAGCTCTTGATAGATTAAAATCAAGGACGAGAACAGTGTATGATCCTTACAACATGGCTCAAATTACAGCTTCTGAATGTCTTACTGACATTTTTAATTGTTAATTTAAAAAATAGACTGGATATTTGATATGTCAAAGAATTCCTTTCTTTTTAGAACTTTTGGTCAACAATATCATCCATACTTGCAGTTATATCATTTGCACCATCTAATTAAATTAGGTTTTACAGCCAGGATGTTGTGAAAGTTGTGGAAGAGCTTGATAAGATATTGGCATTCAACAATAAGCTTATTTCATTAAAGAACCATACAGATGCAGCTTCGTTTGCCTGCGGAGTTGGTCCAGTTTCTGTACTAGGTCTGGATCCTAAGGAGCTCTTGCTTTTAAGGTTTTCTCAATTTAAGTTTTTGACAGCTCTTTTTTAGCTGGCTCTAAAGCTTTTGTTCCTTAGGTGGTGAGTACGGTAGTGAGAGAAAGATAGATGACTTGAAGCTCCTTTACAGGGCATATATAACAGATGCATTATATGGTGGTCGCATGGAAGAACATAAGGTGATGCATCATGCATTGCACTTTATTGATGTGTGTATAATAAATTTGTGTTATTGATGCTTGATATCTACCTTTTCATCAGGTTGCTCTGTATATTTGTTTAGGTCATAATCCCCTTATTACTTTCTTTTTTGTAGCTTGCTGCTTTAAATCAATTGAAGAATATATTTGGTTTAGGTAAGAGGGAGGGAGAATCAATTAGGCTTGATGTTACTTCAAAGGCATATCGTAAACGACTTGCACAGGCTGTTTCAAGTGGTGATTTAGAATATGCCGATAGCAAAGCAGCCTTCCTACAAAATCTTTGTGAGGAGTTGCACTTTGATCCACTGAAAGCCACTGAGATTCATGAAGGTAATAAATATTGTTTAGTACCATATATATGTTTTAAATCTCATCTTGAGACCTTTGTACAATTATCTTGAAGATTTTTTTTTTTGTGCATAGTGGAACTAATGCCTCCCTTTACATCCAGAAATTTATCGGGAAAAGCTTCAGCAATGTGCAGCTGATGGAGAGTTGAGTGACGAGGATGTTAAAGCATTGACCCGTTTGAGAGTCATGCTCTGTATATCTCAGCAAATTATTGATGCAGCTCATTCTGATGTCTGTGGCAGTTTATTTGAAAAGGTAATCATTTTCTATATAGACCTCTGGCTATGATATGGCAATTTTCCTCAAGTCTATCTCAATGGTTCATTTGGTTCCTCTTCCCAGTAATGCCCCTCCATCTTTGTTTAGGTGGTTTCTAGTTGCATTTAGGATTAAAGTGGTCAATGGGAACTTGGAGACGTTTATATCGTGGGATGGGTCTGTTTTGAACATTATACATGCATTTAATCTGTGTTCAAGTGAACTGTGTTCAGGCTCTTCCAAACTGTATCTTATGTTTTGTGGGTTGACAAGGACTTGGAAGTGTCTATACTAATGTAATGGGGATGTATGGAATCTACTGAGGGCCTTATTACTTGCCATGGATTATTCTCTAACTTTTCTATTACTTGCTAACTCATTAAGGGCAAGGGTCTACCCCTACTGGCTGCCTGCTGTAGGGCGTCTCCTCTAGCTTCATAATCATAAATATTTTGGATGAGTAGAATTTCCCATCTTAACTGAAATGAAGATATATTATAATACCTATCTGCTATAGGATTTAAGTTGCATGATGCTGATTGCTGAATTGCTGCTCAACTTAATCAATTTATGGCTGATGCATGGCATTGTTTTTCAGGTGGTTAAAGATGCAATTGCTTCAGGGGTCGATGGCTATGATGCTGATGTTAAGAAGGCTGTAAGAAAGGCTGCTCACGGCTTGCGCTTAACACAGGAGGCTGCCATGCCTATTGCTGGCAAGGCGGTGAGTGTACACTTCTACTACCTGGCACCTATGGTTTAGATCAAACATAATTTTAAAATTAGACATGTTTCCTTCTGCTCAAAAACTTTTTCTTGTTGAAGGTCCGAAGGATTTTCTTAAACTACATAAAGCGAGCACGGATGGCGGAAAACCGCACCGAGGGTGCTAAAGAACTAAGGAAATTGATTGCCTTCAATTCCTTGGTGGTGACTGAACTGGTGGCTGACATAAAAGGGGAATCTTCTGATGCTCCACCAGAAGAATGTAGTAAGGTGGAAGAAAATAAAGTTGAAGAGGATGAGGAATGGGATGATGATGAGGAATGGGAGTCCCTTGAGACACTTAAGAAAATAAGACCTGGTGAGGAGGTTGCTGCAAAGATGGGTAAGCCTGGCCAGACAGAGATAAACCTTAAAGATGACCTTCCTGAAAGAGATAGGACTGACCTTTACAAGACATATCTACTTTACTGCCTAACTGGGGAAGTTACCAGAATTCCATTTGGTGCTCAAATCACCACAAAAAAGGATGATTCAGAGTACCTCTTGCTGAATCAGCTTGGTGGAATTTTGGGTTTGACTGTGATGGAAATTGTGGAAGTCCACAGGAGCCTAGCTGAGCAGACTTTTAGGAAACAAGCCGAGGTAATTTTAGCTGATGGACAATTGACAAAAGCCAGGATTGAGCAGCTCAATGACCTGCAGAAGCAAGTTGGCTTGCCACCCGAGTATGCACAGAAGGTGATAAAGAACATCACAACTACAAAAATGGCAGCTGCTCTTGAAACTGCTATCAATCGAGGGAGGCTTAATATGAAGCAGATAAGAGAGCTTAAGGAAGCAAGTATTGACTTCAACAGCATGATATCTGAAAACTTGCGAGAAAACCTGTACAAGAAAACTGTAGATGAAATTTTCTCATCAGGCACTGGGGAGTTTGACGAGGAGGAAGTCTATGAGAAAATCCCAGAAGATCTTAACATTAATGCAGAGAAGGCTAAGGGGGTTGTCCATGAGCTTGCACGAAGTAGACTGTCAAACTCACTGGTTCAGGCTGTGGCACTACCAAGGCAGAGAAATCAACAAGGAGTGGTATGTATTTTTGAATCTTCTATTTAAAAATACATCTTTCATGCAAGAGGGAAATATTTAGTCTAAGGTCCTTTTTAACCGCTTTTGTAGGTTTCTACTCTTAATGACCTGCTGGCTTGTGATAAAGCTGTGCCTTCTGAGCCACTGACATGGGAGGTGCCAGAGGAGTTAGCTGATTTGTACACCATCCACATGAAAAATAACCCAGCACCAGAAAAACTGTCACGACTGCAGTATTTGCTGGGCATAAGTGATTCAACTGCCACTGCTCTTGGAGAGATGAAAGATAGAGTGCTCCCAGTTGGGGCAGAGGAAGAAAAGTTTGTGTTCTAACTTTTTAACACGATAGTATTTTTGCTCCCAAAAGGAAAGGTATTTGCTGGGCATAAGTGATTCAACTGCCACTGCTCTTGGAGAGATGAAAGAGCGCTCCCAATTGGTGCAGAGGAAGAAAAGTTTGTGTTCTAACTTTTTAACACGATAGTATTTTTGCTCCCAAAAGGAAAGGACACTTGCCATGTTAGGAAACAGTATGCCTAATGCAACTAGATGATGAAATTTTGGTAGCCACTAAGAGTGCTATAAATTTGTTCAGTTAGTATATGAATGTTTGTTATCTTTAATGTATAATAATTTGCCGAGAAAATGTTTTTCGATATTTGCTTCTCTTGTTTCACTTTTGATGGTTGCGATCCTTGAATCATTCAGTTGTTATCAAGTAGTGTTGAATGGATTAATGATATTAGTTCTCTGTCAAAGCCAATGAATCGAATGAAGTTCAATCTATGCTTGTTTTGAATGGTTGGTTCCATTCATCCATGTTGATCACTTGTTTATTATTTGGGGAGGAGAAGCAGCTCAACAATAGCATTCTTTATTCTGTTTATGTCTGTCAACGTTGAGACGTTGCTGGTGGGACTGCGCCAAGACCTTTGCTTGTGTTGAACGTCTTACATGTTTAGGTAATGCCCCGAACAGTCAAGAAAGGTACAAAAATGGTATTAATTTTCAGAAGAGGTTCTCATGTCTTTCCAATCCTTGTCAACTTTATCCACACCTCTTGCCTCTCAGAATTGGGATTTTGTCCCTTTTGGTCAATCCTCAACTTTCCCATAGTGATTTAACCCCTTAAATCTGTGGCTTGTCGACCATTGAAATCTAATTAACCAAAGAAAAACCTGTAAAACGATGATTTTATTTTCAGAATCTTTAGTCAAAACCCGAAGGATGTGCTCCCTTATAAGCACTAGGGCTACTCCTAAACCTTAATATCTCAAGCTCTGAGAAATAAGATTATCTTGAATCGTCTAGTTTGTTTTGATATGGAAGGCATGCATTTACCTTTATTAAAGAGATGTATTTTGTCTTCGCGTGCACAGACAGACATGAGAAAATGTCTTGGCTATAAAATCAAACCTTGGTCTACAAGTAATTGTTATTTCTTCAAATAAACAACCAGTTTTGACTTACAATGTGTGACTGTCATTTGGTGGTGAGTTAGAGGAATATTTGAAATTAACTTCAAATCCTTAACATGTCAAGTATAGTTGTAAAATACGAAATTTAGAACTCATAACTTGGAATGGGCTTTAAATTGAGCTATAAATAATATTTAGTGAAATTTAATTGAGTTGGTTGGATTAACATGTGATTTTATGACCGAGTTAATATCAAGAATTTTTTTAAAATAACAAAATAATGTAATTATAATGAAAGAAATATTTATGTGGGTTGACTTGTTTGGTTATGATTTGACCAATAACTTAATTATATAGATTTTTTTATTGTCAAGTTCATTGAAAATTAATTACCATTCCCACCCACACTGCAATAATGGGCAACAGTGGAAGAGGCTCGCAAAATTAGTGACGGAAGTGAAGTAGACGGGCTGGGTGATTCAAATTAATCAATGTGCCATAACTAGAAGATAATTTTCTCTATATAGATTAAATGTATAACCTAATATAGTATATGTATTTATAAATTATTAGAACAAGTTTAAATCTAAAAGAAAGTTTGATCGTGAAAGACTAGAATAATAACTTAAAAATGTTATAATTTTTAATTTAGTTGTTAAATCATGTTAAAATTTTATAAAAAATTTCAAAGGCTGTTTTTCCTATAGAATCTACTACGTCGTTATATGGATCGTCAGATCTTTAGATATCAAAAATCTTATTTAAATACTTGTTTTTGACAGTTTTGTTATTTTTCTTATTATTTTTTAATTTTATATATTGTTTTGGATTTTATGGTTATTTCATTTGTATTTTTGAATTTTTATTTTTATTTTCTAGTTAAGGTAAAATTTCTAATATATTTAAGGTTTTGCAAATCTCCTAAAAATACAAATACAGAGTTTATAAGTAATATATTACCTTTAAAGAAAGGTTAAAATACATATTTTGCTCATCAAATATAAGTGTTCTCTCTGCATCAAAAATTTGTGCCAGATACAAGCATTGTCGTCAATTACTCCTGCACTTTATCTAATAGGATTATCTTTCTCGTCCCCTGATTCTACTGCATGGCTATTGGTTTAGGCGGACAGTTCGTCGCAAGTTATATATCATCTCAAGTTCAAATTCAAGGGATCGTTGTGAGAAACAAATTTCTTGTAAATTTATATATACATCAGTACTGAGTGTGAAATAATCTGTCGAAAACCCAATTTTTTCCTAAAAAAACTAAGTTTCAATTCATGTAAGTTGGCCTGAACCCAACTGTGAAATCATTAAGAAAAGAAAAGGGTTCTTCGGTACATATGCCTTTTAACCCATCATTTTCTTCATTAAGGAGGATGTTCATGCACATCGACGCCTCCAGCTTGGTGAGTTCACCTTAATGGAGTCCTAACAGATCATATCCTTTACTGTATATTGAACCAATTTCGAAAGGTCGTACTGGTCTACGTCAATGGTTTTTACTTTTAAGTTATTTCCAGTTGTCAGACACGAAAATTCAAAGGTGGAGAAAATCAATTCCGAACTCCTACAAGATAAGCATCTCCAGATTCAACCTAGCTAGCTAAGAGGTTTAATATGAATCTTTAAGACTTGTGTTATTCCACTATCTTGTCGTTCTCTTTTCTTCTCAACATATTCAACGTTGGATCCATTATATTAAGTTCAAGAGGGTAGAAAATTCTAAAGTTTGGGGCATTCGCAAAATCATGATGTCTTATAAATCAAGATGGTGGAAGACAATCATGCTTTATAATTAAACCTAATGGCACTGGCACT
>Ga0325410_1004772_pt1 | contig 15098 bp, 8 predicted proteins | sample PopdelMetagenome_16_FD_206182 | JGI IMG/M metagenome (GOLD analysis project Ga0325410, IMG submission 206182) | Populus deltoides microbial communities from Bellville, Georgia, United States - Xylem-PdIQD-R3 | ecosystem: Host-associated > Plants > Phyllosphere > Stem > Wood/Secondary xylem... | reverse complement strand
AAAAAAAACAAGGGCGTTGTTCATAATTAAATCATAACATTAATTAAGAACGGCGTCGCCCTAATTAACTTTAAAGGTAACCTCACTTACAAGTCTGTAATAATTAATGCTGAAAACTTCATGAGAGCACCATCACGTAGCTAGCAATATTTCAAAGAGCTTTCCACTAGAGAAGAACTGTTTTTTATTTGACTAGAGGGCTGCCATTAATGTATCTTAAGACTTTCTTCTAAAGAATTTAAATCCAATATATATATATATATATATATATATATAATTGAATGGGTGGCCGGCAGATCTAGATTAGAGTACCTCACTACTTCCTCCTTTCCATCTACTGTTAATTTCAAACCCTTATCCCATGAATGTGCTCATCGAGACAGCCAACAGGTGATCTGTCCACCTCCACCTCCAACTAATCTTCCATTTGTGCCAGTAATCCAAGGTTAAAAAAAAAAAAAAGCATTTTCGGGATGTAAACAGGGCAACAGTACTGATGCTTCAATGATTTGATGTTTGATGGTTTGAGAATATTTAGTAGATAAAAATCTATATATACTAATTATAATTAGTTTTAATGATACATGCTCACCAGCTATCTCGTCGTAAGAAAATCTTATGCTTTATTCTATGCGCATCAAAACCACCCCGACGGAGGCGCCGTTCCAAAACTTCAGTATAAGCTTCTCGTACCTGTTGAGTTGCCTTTCTCCTTCAACGTTTTCTCCACTCTCATAGGAATTCAGGTCCTTCCCTAAGTGTATATTATCTTTTTAGATCAGGATATCAGGAATAAGGAAACAGTAAGGACAATTGTGGTTATTCTCAAATCATCAAAATTAAGGATATATTTGGTGTGTGTTTGGTATTGTGGTAGCTGTTGTGGTTGTGGTTTGAAAAAAATTGTTTTATAAAAAGTACTTTTAATTGAGGTTGGTTTGAAAAAATAAATGTTTGGTTAAAACTGTGGTTAAAATTGAGGTTGAAAAAAAAGTAATTTAGTGTGTTTGGTTGAAAATGCTTTTAAAATTGAGGTTATAAAAAATAATTTAAAATATATATATATATATATATATATATATATATATTGATGATTTTAAATTTAAATATTATGGATTTAACTATTGCAATTATATCATAGAATAAAATATACTTTATATAAAATATTTTTTTATTATTCTATGAAACTATCTACAATTTTATTACGTACAAAATATATCCGATAAAAGCTACAGTTTCTATAATTTGTTTAGCATATAATAAAATTAGATAAAATATTATCATGTATAAAATTCACTCTAAATTATTTTTTTAAATGTTAAAAAATTAAAACACTAAAAAAAAAAAACCTCACGCAGTGCAAGTAAACAGTGCAAGAGAATTGCACTGTACACTATTTTTGAAGTGAACAGTGCAATTCTCTTGCACTTTTCACATGAACAGTGCACCACTATGCACTATTCATGTTAATTGCACTGTTCAATGTGAATAGTAAAAAAAAGCAACGAATTCTTGCTTTTTAATTGTTGCGTTTTCAATGTAAAAAATAGATGGGACCCAGTGAACAGTATCCTCTTCTTTCCTTTAACCAAACGGCTGTTTGCTGCGTTTTAATTAAAACGCAGCCGCAGCCGCAGCCGCATAAACAAACAGAGCCTTGATATCGGATCTCACGGGATACTACAAATGGGACAAGTCAATAGATGATTTTTATTAACGAAAGCTAATTGGTAAATATTATCCATGCATATTTATAAAAATTGTTCACCGGGATAGTGTAATGATGAATTTGCTCAAAAATCATTGAAATGGCTCTTGAATGTATGATGGTCATTGCACAAGCCCTATCTGATCATTATCAGATTGTTTGGGGATAAATTTATTTTTTTTCATTTCAGAAATACAATGAAATAACTCAAATATCATTGGATGCAAGAAAATTTAAATGAGTGTATGGGCACTTCTGTCTTTTCATACGAGTTTTTTTTTTTATAATAATTGAGTTGGGTAAAGGGTAATTTGATCTTTAAATAAATATAAAATATATTTTAAAAAGAAAAGTGAATGATGCATGCATTAGCATGTGGGAAGCACTCACGCTTTTTGGACGGTACCTCCTAGTGGCTAAAAATCAGCTTCTGCCGTGTCATTGAAAGTGTCATGATGTCCTCTTCCTGTTAGTTAGACGCATTGTGGCGTTGGGTTGACAGGGCGACGCTGATAGCCTTTATTTCTTCTCCTCCCACTCTTCTCACTCCTCACCTTAGAAGCCGCGTTGCCCATGTAGAATTTTATAATTGTCCTTTTATTTATGAGAAAGTCAACTTTAATCCTTATTATTTTGATTTTTAATTTTTGTTGTTAGCTCTTTATAAAATTTTGAATTGTTTTCAATTAAATCCTTCAATTCTAGTTTTTAATATGTTATTTTATCAAATTTGGTCCTTATTCTTTTGATTTTTTTTTTACCTTTTGTTAAATTGATTGTTCTTTTCAATTTCACCCTTCAATACAAAAATTATTTCAATTTTGATCCTTATTCTTTTAATTTTTTTAATCATTTTTTTCAATTAATTTTTTTTTAATTTCACCATTCAATAAAAATATAAAACTTATTTTGTATTTCAATTTTGATCATTATTTTTGTAATTGTCATTTTTTATTTTTGATCCTTTTGTGTAATTGATATTCTTTTTCCAAGTTAATCATTCAAAATTTAATTGGTTGATAATTAAGCTTTGTGATTTTTCTAGATAAGATACTTCCAGTCTAATACCTTGGGTCATGGGTTTGAAAGTTAACATGGGTTGATATTATTTTTTTTTTACTTATTTTATTTTCAACTTTGTGATTTCTTGCGTTTTCTTTTCTACTGGGTTATTTTGATCTCATGACCTGGACCACAAGTTTAACGGGTTAACTCAGGTTAACTCACCCCTTATTCCCCGAGTTACAAACTTGTCAAGATGACTTTGATCGACCCAATCCCTTTTTCTTGTCCTTTTTTTAAATTCAATTCCATCCTATTATATTTAATGAGATGTGAATTGAGTTACATCGATTGTTTTCTTTTATAAAAATGATTTGCCCCCAAATTATCATTATTATTATTTTTTAATTTGATTCATTTAATATCATTATCCATTTTTTTTATCATTCTATTAAAATAAAATTAATTTATTTGACTGAGGTTTATAACCCGAGTTGTAGATTTTTTTTCTTTTGTAAAACATGGTTGCACATAAAAGAGCCCTACCGCGTAGCATGCCCAGAGTTTTTAAACTTGGCCCAAGGCCCGAATCACAGGTTTTACCCGGGTCACCGGGTTTTGATCGGGTCACTTGGGTCAACCCCGGTTTTTTATAAATCAAAACGATATCGTTTTGGTTAAAAAAACAAATAGTTAATGGATTGCAATCAGGTTTTGATAAGGTCTTACTAGGTTAACCCATTGGTTTGCCGAATCACCCAAATTTTTAATTTTTTTTATTTTTTTAAACCCAACCTCATTACAGTCTCGAATCAGTCCGCTGGGCGGACTTTAAAACTACAGGCACACGTACACATCTAGTTATTTACCATGTCAGGAAAATAAAATATTTATGTACCATGGGATTTTGGACAATTTGGTGGCTATTTGTAACTTTAGGAATTAATGAAGTCGTTTGATACACGGAACTCGACAAGACACGCAAGAAATGATATGTGAAACTTATTGGTGCCCAAAGAGATAAGAAAAAAAAAAAGGTTTTTGTGATGATTTTCATCAATTTTCGTTCCCCTTGTTCTTCCATCTTATGGGATAAAACTTACCTAAACATTCTTCCCAAAATCCCCTCCCAATTAATTAATTTTATTATCTTAATAAATAAAAAAAATAAATAATTGTTTTTTGAAAAATAATAAATATTATTTCAATCCAATTTTTAAAACTGTTTTTTATTTAAATTTATTACATCAAAATATATAAATAAAACAATAATCTTATCTATAAAAGCAATCAAATATATCTATAAATCAAATAATTGATTTTCTTATTTACCAAATCTATTAAACAAACAATTCAATGAAAAAATGTGTGGTTTAATAAAAAAAAAGAAAGAAGATAAATTAATTATTTTTATTTATTGCTTACAATAGACAGGATGACTGGTTGTTGTGGATCCTTTTCCTCGCAATCCAGTCCCCATCCCAACTCAGCACGCTAAACACGCCCTAAAAGATATAGCAGCTGCAGATTAAAAATATAAACAAAAACAAAGAAGGTAAAAAAAACCCACTGAGAAGAAAGCCAGCCCTAGATTGGATAATGCAAAGTAGGAAAGGCGATCTCAAATCTTGGTCGGTTTGAATTTTGGTGTGCTGGGGTCATACAGGTTATCAATGGCATGTGGAAGAATGAAAAACCATCCAGGAGGGAGGGACCTGTAGTAGTCTGTAATCAACTTTTGATAAAAATCACTGAGGCCCCATGCATGTATGATCAGGACAGGCCTTTATCTGTCTAGTTGTGGAGTCATGGACCTGGTGTTATGAAGCTTCTTCTGCATCTTTCATCATGAGTGGAGAGAAAGAAGAAGAAATCTGAATAGTTGATGGACAAAAACTGTCATTATACCAGCAAAAGGTTTCCAATATAAGATTTTTCTTGGATAGCTTTTTGCTCGAAGATTTGTGAAGAGTGACTGATGGTTAATTACTTGGAATGAGAAGAGACAGCAGAGCAGGCAACAGCCTCTTGCAACAAGCAACACCTATCTATCACTGCTCTATATTAGAAAGCACAGTATGGATACATAAAATGCTGCCTCAGAACATCCAAAATTTGTCACAAAGAAAGGAGAGAAACACACTACAGAAAGAAAAGAAAAGAATCTAAACATTTCAGCCGAGCGTACTGCTTGGTGGTGGTTTCCATCTCCTGGTTACTTTGATCCTTGTCCCCATCATTCATATCTGCATTTTTTTTCCTGCTTCATGTTTCTCGAGCAAAGCCCGTGTCTGCACGACCTTCATCGATTTCTCCTCCCCTTCAAGCTGTTTCTTCATTATTAACTCAGCTTGCTTGTCGATTGGCTTAAAGTAATCTTCATATGAGGCCTCCTGCACATCAGTAGGATGTTATTCCAATCTTGGATAGAATCAGACTAAGAAATGCCATTTGTCAGGACAAAAGCATAAATACAAAGCTTACGTTCAAACAATCAAACTAGTAAAAATGCATCATTGAATAGGAAAGCACCAGGATTATGCTCCAGCAAAAGTAATCTCCAAAAACAACTAGTTTTCAATTTGAGTAAAGGTCTATCTCACTAAGATCCCCGCTCCGATCCCATGCCTCTTCCTAGTCCAACCCAATCTCTGGTTGGGCATTGGTTGCACTACCACTGTCTCTCTTTACCAAAACTAAGACCCCAGAAGTCCACAGCATCAAGATTTATATGGGAAGAATTATTGTACTACCCTTTCTCTCTTGTGCCTATACTGAGAGAGAGATCTCATTAAAATGGAATGCAATGTGGAGACAAACTCATTGAGATTTCAGAACAAAAGGTGAGTGCAGTATACAGGAACTGACAATGTTAAAACATAAAATGGCTAGAATAGGACAGAACAAACGAAAGAAAAAAAAGAAGATAAAATGAAGGATATGAAGCATGAAGTTTCCAAGCCTAAATATTGGACACGCACCCAACACCCCCATAAGCTTTAGCTCTATGATTAAGCCCAGGCGTTGTGTCCATGCCCAGTGCCCCTGCGAGATCAGGTGCACCACTTGAGCTCAAGTGCTGCGCATACACCTAGCACACAATGGGCTCTAGCATCGTATTTGAGCTCGAGAACATAGCCAAGCACTTTTAGGCTCAACGTGTGTCCTAGCTCCCTTTTGAGCCTCACTTTGTGACTTGAGTCTAACCATTTTTTCCTCTCATTAATATATATATATATATATATATATAAAAAAGATATTTGTTTCTCATTAATATTTATATCAATAAAATTTACCCTTTATTAATATATATGTAAGATATTTTTGTCCCTTGTTAATGTTTATATTATAAATATTTCTCTTATTAATACATGAATAAAAAATATTCATTCTTTATTAATGCTATTAGGAAAAAATGACCCTTTAGTTTCACTTCTCGAGCAAAAAGATAAGGTTCATAGATTATAAATACTCATTAAACTATTTATATAAAAGGTTTATAATTTTTATTATCAACATGCACATATCATTTTCTTACAAAACTCTTGTTCTCACACCAAACCAAGAACAAACAATTTTATTTTTAGAATTTAATTTTTTTTGTATATTTATTATATTTTACATAATATTATACAAAGATACTAATTTAAACATCTAATAATCCCAAAATACATCAGCAAGGAACTTTTTTGTAGGCATCAAAAGCATTACATAAAATTATATCATTTTCCTTTATTATGGAGAATGAAAGTAATTTTGAGAATACTTGAATAACTAATAATTCAATCACCAAAAAATTATATTTCTAAGCATTTTAGAACATTATAACATGGACCATAAAAAAAATAATAAAATCAACAACATACAATATATACATAATGCAAAGATAGAAATAGCGTAGATTTAGATTTAAAAGAAAAGAAGAATGACTAGAACCATATTGCGCATCTTCAATTTCTAATTTTTTTTAACAAAGATGTCTTTATCGGGTGGTAAATGGAGCTTTATCCTATTTTTATTCCTGGTTTGTTTGGGAATTAATAAATCAAGTAACCAGAAAAAACATAATCAAGAATTTGATTAACATGAGTTTTGAATTTAAATCACAATCTTAAAAACTGTTTTTATAAATAACTTATAATAAAAATAAGTTAAAATAATTTTAAGTCAAAACTTGTTTGATAAAAATATTCAAAATAATATTTTGAAGAAAAAAAATACAGTATTAAATTAAAATCTATGAATTTTCATTTTTTTTAAATCAAGATTTTGATTTAATTTTATAATAATTTTTTTTATTCAAGTATAAATTATTTCTACCAATCACATTATGACTTTTTTAAGTAAAAAATTAAAGATTAATTTACAAAAATCGCAATTCCATATGATTTTTATAAATTAATTTAAATTGTTTCTTTACTTGAAAGATTATAGATGTAATTGATTAAAAATAACTTTTAACTTAAATAAAAAATTTGATTAAAAAATTTAATTTGATAAAAAAACCAATATTAAAAAAATCCACTTTACCAAGCATGGTTTTAACTTAAAATCATTTTCTTTTATGACAAAAAAAAATTAAAATATCTCAAAATAAAAAAAATATAATTAAAAAACAATTCAAATAAACTTAAGTGATGAGTGAAGATGAAATAGAGATTCGAGTTGAATGGCATTAAATTACTCCTGTCCCTCCCTCTTCCTGCTAGTGTTTTTCTAATTCTATTCGATGTCAGATTCATAGCTCAAGTTGGCAAAAAAAAAAAAAACATATGCACAGGTGTAAAATATAATTTGCAAAATGAGGTGACAGTCTCAAACACCAAGATGCACAGTAGAAGTAATAAAGCCTCCAACTCCAGTCACCATCTCGTAGGCAAATTTCAAGCATTTATATAAAACCAGGCGTCCTAGTTACAAGTTTAAAATATTAACATCGACTTGGTTCATCGACTTGGTTCAGTCAAGAAGCAGAGAGCTGGGTTCATATTACATAAGCAAGTACAAAGTCGGGTTCCACTCAAATTCAATCTCTTCTCTTCTTCTTCTTCTCCTTCTCAGTTGAATTCTTCAACTGCACATCAAACAGTAATTTATCAGCTGATGGAATATGATAACAGAAGAAAAACTATAAAGCATTGATGATGGCTATTCACTGCGGGCATTTCAGTTAAACTTACCATGATTATGAGAATTCGGACAAAAACAGCAACGAAGTCGGTGAAAAGGCTCAGGGAATGCTTCACATAGTCCAGATCACCAAGGTGAGCTTTCTCAATGATATCCTGGGTGTCAACTACCACATAGCCCACAAACACCAGAAGCCCAAAGTACAGCTGTGAACATTAGCAAGACCAGAATAACAAGCTGTTAGAATCAGGCAAACAAAAAAAAGCAGCTAAACATGAACTATAAAAAACGATCATGAAAAATTTCATAGCCAGAGATACCCTACCTCAAATTTAAAGAGGGCTGCAGATCCCCCAAAGATGGAGGATGCAAAGTGCAGCCATAGAAGGATGGAAAGGCCAGATGAAAGCAACCCACCCAAGTAAAGATATTCTCTACGCCTAGCCAACATAGCTGCTACTGAGAAACATCCAAAGGCCACCGCAGTTCCCACAAAAGCTGTAATCAGAACACTGACAGAACGAGAAAAGCATCCACATATCAGTGCTGTGCACCCCATCATCATGCTAAAAAGGGCTACATAAGCATAATTGTCCTAGCAAAAGGAAATGTATCTAACGGGTATCATGCAGGCAATGGACCTCCAAATGGAAAGACACCATTCCAAGCACGATAAGTTTCCTAGTACCATCGGACTCACCTAAACCAACTCATTCAGTGAGTGACCACACAACCGCCATCAACAGAGAATATCACCATTTTACAAATACACTAATTGCAGAAAGTCAAAAATATGCACACTAGCATCCATTTTACAGCTAAAACCCAGACTTTATTGTTTGATACCAATATATATATATCGTCCAAGTGACATGTACCTTGGATCAATCTGAATGGCCAGATCAATCAGAGGACCGATAGAAGCCCCTTGGAGGAGTGCAGTTGCCATCAAGAGAGCAACCCTCTTTTGCTGCTCATGAAAAAAACGAAAAGAAGGAAACACAAACACCAAGAAGAGAAACCAGGTCAATACCAGAAAAATGAATATGGACTGCACCCTAAGGAAAAAAAAGCCATAGAAACGACCAAGCAATACCTCTTCATAAGGAGATATGGAAAGTAGCCAAGCCATGCATCCAAAGCATGCGATAGTCGTTAAGAGACCACCAATATTCCACAGAATATGGAGGTATGCCCCAGCTGCAGATGCAACCAGTGCACAACATAAGGTCAGATAAACCTGCAAATTTAACAAGTTTAGATCACGAACCAAGAGATGTGGAATCGATAATCAGTTGAAATCGATTTCGAGTTTTTCAAGAAACCCACCTCGCCTGGTTAATTAATAAAAAGACCCAAGAAATCCGACGCAAATTTGACATAAAAGCTCGATTGCTCTCAAATTATTATATCATAATTGCCCCTATCAAACGGATTTTGATGGAAACCAAAAAGATGTGTCCAGGGAAATAAGAGTTACCTGCTTGAGATGGTTCTGGACAAGAGGAGAGATCTGGCGTAAGTTCTTGAGAGAATCGTAGCTCCAACGGTTCCTTGAACCCGATTGAGAGTCAAAGAAGGAAGCGAAGGCGTCCATTGTTTGTTGGATAGAAAAAGTCAATTGATCGAATTTTGTTGTGTATTCGAGAATTGCCTTATGCTTGCAGTATATATGTGTGCAGGCGTGTCCGGTTGCCGTTTGCTTCGAGGAAGTTTCTGGATGCCCGAGTTACGATATTGCCCCTTTGTTTGATGCACCCAAGTTACAATTCTGCCCCTCTTGGAACCCTTTTGCAGCTGTCATTTTTGTATCGCTTCCACTTGACCCCGGATCGATGCTTTTATCTGTACTTTATTCGGTATTATTAATAAAGTTACCATTTACAAATATTACCGCACCATATATTGAACATTGTACTTTATTTGTACTTTGGAAAAAAAAAAAAAAACTTTGATCGAAAGCAAGCAGGGGAAATGGACAGAGGGGCATTTAAGGAAATCAGGTCATTCTGGACAGGTCAGGGTCAACACCTGAGCGATGTGGACAAGCAAGAGATCTTTCTCATATAAACATCGCTTCGTCACCAAGCAAAAATCTCAACCCCGGTGTATTTTACTACACTAGCCTTTGTCGAATGCTACGTCTTCCAACCAATAACATCTTGCCACGTCATATCAATGGAGACTGCAGAGCAAATGGACCACCGTCAACACTCAACATTAATATTACCGTTAACAATTTTTTTTTAAAAAAAAACACTAAATGATGTCCTCACATGCCACTATGAACTTCACTAACAAACCAGGTTTGGGCCTTATATTTTAACTTCTTTTTTATTTTGATCCTTTAGGGTGAGGAAAAGTTTTACGTTTTTTCTATTATGGATTTGAAATTCCAAGCCATAGCTATTTATAAAGATTAGGTATTTCTATTTCTTTTGGGGAATTGAGCCATTTCATATATTCTCCCTTCCTTTCTTGATTTGTAGTAAAGGTGCCAACTCCCCTTTTATTTTCTCTTTATGTTATTGTTCATGTTATCAAATCTTTAGGTTTTGCTTATTTATTGTTCTCCTGTTTTTATATTTTTTTATGATTTTCAGGATCAAGTTTTTAACTTTGTTGTTATTTTGGGTTCTTGGTGGAACGGGAATATGGAAAACTAGTTGATTCTGGAAGATAAAAAGTGTGTTTGGTATTGCGGTAGCTGTTGTGGTTGTGGTTTGAAAAAAGTTGTTTTTAAAAAAGTATTTTTAGTTGTGGTTGGTTTCAAAAAATAGGTGTTTGGTTAAAACTGTGGTTGAAATTGAGGTTGAATAAAAAGTAGTTTAATGTGTTTGGTTAAGAATGATTTTGAAATTAAGATTATAAAATAATTTTAAAAAATATATATTAATATTGATGGTTTTAAATTTAAATATTGTAAAATTAATTACTCCTATTATATCATGAAATAAATAATATTTTATATAAAATATTTTTTATTATTCCATTAAACTATTCATAATTCCATTACGTACAAAATTTATCCGATAAGAACTACAGTTTTCATAATATTTTGAGCGTGTAATAAAATTAGATAAAATATTACCAGGTATAAAATTGATATTATAGTGTGAGTGAATTTAATTCACTATATACTAGTTTTTTAGGAAAACAAATATTGTTCACATCATAGTGCGAATGAATTTAATTTACTCTAAAATTAATTTTTTTTAAATGTTAAAAAAAAAAGTGTGTGAACAGTGCAAGTGAATTGCAATGTTCGTTATTTTTCAAGTGAACAGTGCAAGTCTCTTGCACTGTTCACTAAACATTGTGTGTTACACTGTTCATGCTAATTAAATTTAGCGTGAACAGTGTCTACAAAGCAGCAAAATGCTGCTTCTTCTTTTCCTGCATCTCGAACGCGAAAAAACATGAGGCTCATACACAGTAAAATGTGTTTTTTTTTACCAAACGGGTTGCATTTGCGTTTTAAACAAAACACAGACGCAACCTCGTTACCAAACGGGTTCAAAAACTCGAAATAATAACTATCTTAATTAAAAACCATAATCAAAATATAAAATAACCTAATCAAAGCTAAAATTATATTAATAGAAAACTCGATCTAATAACTATTTTAATTATAAAACTGAAGTTATTGGAAGAAAGACTCTTAATGTCACAAAGAAAATTATCTTTTATAAGTTCTAAAGAGTTCGATGAAGAAACAAGAGTATAAACAACATTGCCACACATAAAATATTATTTTTAAATAATAAGCAATTTCTAAAAATAAAACCCTTAATATAAGCTAAATAACCTTATTTAATTCTAGATAAAACATCATAAAAAAGCTAAAAGAAGAGTTCTAAAAAAAATTAAAAAATAATCCTAAACCAATTAGAAAATAATGCAATTCTCGCATAATATCTTCTAGGTTATATCGTAAAGTCTTCCCGAACTCCGATTGTTATAAAATCTTAACCTTATAAACTAAAGGCCTTTAGAATCTTCTACAAAACTTTTAGCCTAATCCAAATGTCATATAGAAAGTTATGTGTATTAGTGTAAAATTGTGCATTAAGAAAATTAAGCTCAGAATAACCTCTCTTTGTCCAACCAACAAGCTATCAAGATTTCTTACTCGATCCATAAGCTACTAGGCTTTCTCAACTCCTTCTCTTGTGTGGATTATATTAATTAAAATATGATCATCTTTTGAACTCGTCTTGATGCTTGGCTCCATCTAAATATTTTGAATTAGCCAATTAAATACATCTTTGATCTTCTTGGCTCTTGACCTTGTAATATGCCTAATTAAAATCTCTAATAGATCATTTAGTGATGCTTGTTGATTCTCATTGTTTTCTCTCTCCTCTAAAGAATTTGACATTGAATTATCATTATCTCCTCTAGGTTATAACTTAAATCTTTTATAGGATTGGAATTTTTCCTTTTTTATATGCTTCCAGACCCAATCATCTGGTTAAAAATAACATGTTAGATAGATAGCCTTTATTAGATTTAGATGTATATTATTCTTTTTTTTTCTTAATATATTGCTAAACACTCTCATAAAGTGCTTTTTTACTACTATTAAAACTAACTCTTTCATCAATAGGTAAATGAATCAAATTCAAATATTAATGGATTAAAACCATAAACAATTTTAAATGGTAAATAATTAGTAGTAGAATGCACACTTCCATTATATACAAATTCAATGAATGACAAATAATCCTTCAAATTTTTCATATTCTTTTGAATGAAAATACACAATAGAGTAGTTAAAGTCTTATTTACCTTTTTTATTTGAACATTCATTTATGGAAGACATATAGTCGAAAACAATAACTTAGTTTCTAACTTTCCTATCAAAACCTTTTAAAAATAGCTAAGAAATTTAGCATCTTAAAAAACCTATCAAAAAAAAAAAAAGAACCCCTACCCCTTTTGACTTAGATAAACCTAAAACAATACATAAAAATACCTACCTAATATTTTTTAGGCACAAGTAAATAATTATATAACTCATACGGGAAGATCTTAAATTGTGCTTGCCTATACATGACACATCTATCATGCACCCTTTGTGCATCACATTTCATTTTAGTCTAATAAAAATGCTCCTGCAAAACTTCTAAAATCTTTATAAGACCAAAGTATACCATTAAACTATCCCTTTAAGCTTAACATATGAGCAGTTTTGCATAGAACTATCACGCACACAAAGTTTATTCTCTTTAAGTAAATAACCATCAAGCCTATGAAACTTACCATATGTTGATTTTTCACAAACATTATACAAATTAGCAAAATCATTATCATTGGCATACAAATCTTTAACATACTCAAAACTTAGAAATTTCATATTCAAAGTATAAAGAAGAATGTACCTTTAGATATTATATTTGTCACTATATTATCCTTACCTTACATATACTTAATCACATATGGAAAGGTTTCAATGAGTTCTACACACTTGGGATGCCTTATATTCAACTTATCATATCATTTCAAGTGTTTTATTGACTCGTGATCTGAATGGATAATAAATTCTTTCGACCATAAGTAATGTTTCCAAGTTTTCAAAGTCTTTATGAATGCATAAAGATCTTTGTCATAAGTTAGGCAATTCAATATTGCTCGATTAAGCTTTTCACTAAAAAAAAAGGTAATTGGTTACTTCTCCTGCATCAAAACAACTTCGATACATATTCATGAGACATCACACTTAATTTTAAAAGCTTTAGAAAAGTGAGGTAATGCTAATAAAGATGATAAACAAAGCCTTTTCTTTGAGAAGATTAAATGTATGTTTTTGTTTACAACCTTATTTAAAGCTAATAGACTTCTTAACAACCCTAGTATGTGGTGTGGTTAGTATGTTAAAATCCTTAACAAATCTCCTATAAAGACTAGCAAAACCATGAAAGCTTTTTACCTCAGTAATTTATTTAGACATAGACCGTTCTTGAATAATCTTTACATTTTCCTCATCCATCTTTATATTTTTTTTACTAACAATATAACCAAGAAAAACAACTTTTTCCATGAAAAAAGTACACTCTTTGAGATTAACATATAACATTTTCTTTCTCGAAACTTCAAGCATGCAACACAAATGCTGGTTAAGGTTTTTTTTTTCTTTTAATTTTTTCATTTGTTTTTAACATTCAATTTTTTTTTTAATTTCGATCCTTAGTTTAGCAAGGGACAATAACCTAGTATATTTTATCATGGAAACATATATAACACATGCATATATTCCCATCTATTATATATATATATATATATACATATACATATATATATATAAAAGCATTCTCTTGTGTTCGCATTCCTTTTTTTTTTCCTTTGATAACAACTTTTCAATATTTTTAAAAAAACTAACATTATTTATGGAGATTCACTTGTTTATATAAAAACTTTCACACAATTTAAATTTAAATTCGAATCAGATAAGAAGTTGGATCATGAAGTTTTTTTTTGTTAATTTTATTTTTTTCTTTAATTTTATCCTTAATTTTTTTTTTACTGATCAGCTGAATTACCTTTGAACCAACTAAATTGACTAAGTTATATTAGGACAACTTTTACACGATTAATTTTAAACTCAGATTTGACTAGTGTTGGATTGAGAGATTTTGAGATTCACCAACTGGGTTGGATTTAACAATATTATCAAATAATTCTCTATAATTTAAATATTTTTTATTATATTAAAAAAAATTAATCCACCACACAACTTAGCATGGCCTGTAAAATAATAATAATAACCAAATGTATTGTGAATATATTTATAGTCATTAATTGTCAATAATGATCTTTCTAATTTCCAAGTTTACCATGTACATCACACATGCATTCATTCATTGCCTATTAAATTTCCATTCTTCAAGCCGAAAAAAAAAGAACTCATCGCTTCTCTTGCAACACACGATGCAAATTAATTGCATCAGATTTGAGTTTGATGATTTTTAAAATTCTTTTCATTAATCACACAAATTTTAATATTAATTAGCAAGCAATTTAATTACCATTCCACAATAGCATTAGATAGAGTATCTAAATCATTGAATCACATCACATTCATTAAAGTGTTTTTTTTTTCTATAGCTATTACATTTCCTATCTTAATATATGCACTCATTAATATTTAAATTTTCGTTCATTATTATGCTTAAATCAAAATACTCATTGTCTTATATTTAAATATTTAATTTTAAAAAATTGAATCAAGATTTTCTTAAAAAAGTCTATTATTCCA
>Ga0325410_1004770_pt1 | contig 15100 bp, 7 predicted proteins | sample PopdelMetagenome_16_FD_206182 | JGI IMG/M metagenome (GOLD analysis project Ga0325410, IMG submission 206182) | Populus deltoides microbial communities from Bellville, Georgia, United States - Xylem-PdIQD-R3 | ecosystem: Host-associated > Plants > Phyllosphere > Stem > Wood/Secondary xylem... | reverse complement strand
TTGCTATAGTAGTCTTTCCGAGGCCAGCCATCCCCACTATAGGAACAACCGAAAGGACATGTTGGGATTCGGTCAGCCATTCCACAACTTTAGAGACATCATCCTCCCTTCCTACTACAACTGCTGATGTGTCAGCTGAGGTGTCAAGGAAGGAATCTGTCTGCCGGGGTGGATCTCGCCTACCTTCAGGGCGATTTGCCAATCCAAGATCACCGCCAAGTTTCAGGATTTCATCTAAGGCTCCATGGATCCTCTTAACTTTATGACCCATTTTCCAACGGAACACAATAGGGTTGTGGAGTGAAACAAAATCACATACCTTTCCCTTCTGTTCATAATCAAACTCGTCTAGAACATCTTCAGCATCATGAGCTACATCTTGAAGCTTATCCAGCCAACGCTTCACACCATCTTCTGTCGCTGGCCTTGTTGCTGCATCTCGCAACACAGCTTGAATCATGGTCAAAGAATCTACGAGGTTTTGCAGCTGTCCATTCAGTCCCCAAGCAAGTCCGATCCCTTCAGCAGCTATGGAAATCATCCTTTGCAGGGACTCCTCCACGGCAAACGTAAGAAGAAGTTCTGCTGCCATATTGTCTTGTTTTTGTTAGGGAAATCAAAGAAGAAATATTGAGCACGGGAAAGTGAGAAGTGTGCTGTGAAATATTAAAGAGAAAATGAAGTGTGTTTTGGAATGGTGATCAGATACGTTCAACTTGAAAACAGAGGGTCCCTCTCCCTCCCTCACCATATTAATTGATTGATTGCAGGTGGCAGCATCTTCCACGAACCACTACTGTCAAATTTGCAATGCCAAGGCTAAGAAAATGACCTTTCCTTCTCATCTTGTGTGTCAAAATCCATCCAAGCCTGTAGACAACTTTAAAGCAGAGGGTCCCTCCCTCTCCCTATATTGTTTTTGAATTCCCCCTCCAAAATGTTGCTTCATTTCATCTTCTCATTTTCTAATCAATGTGATGAGATTGCTCACCAGATTTGTCATACATCAACCACTTCTTCAAGGCTCTCATTTTATATTAGTGAAATGGGAAAACAATTACCAGTGAACAACGTAATCTTCCCTAGCAAGTCATTGTATCCATGAAAAGGATACTGTGAAATGAAGTGTGTTTTGGACTGATGAGATACATTGAACGTAATCTTCCCTAGCAACTCATTGTATCCAGAGAACATCTTGCAAAGGCCTAACATGCATTTTCCACCTCAGCCATAAAATTATATGTCGACCATTCCAAGACTACCCTTGCTTATTTGGGCTCTTTATTTCGAGTGTGTTTGGTCAAGCCGCGATGGGAATGAGAAAAATCCCATAAGGATATTGACCTTTCTTCTACGTTTCAAGCCGCGATGTAATTTATACCTTACACGACTTGATTAGGTTATCCCAAATCACTAAATAACCAATAATTCATATGAATTACAAATAAAAAAAACTAAATATCCAATATATTATCATGAATTTCACAACCATACCTAAATCATAATAATAAAAAAAAACTATTACTAAAAATAAATATTTAAAAATAAAAAAAATATTGAGTACGAAAAAAAAAAGTATGGTGTGAAATATTAAAGATTATTTTTTAAAATATTTTTTATTTGAAAATATATGAGAATAATTTTTTTTATTTTTTTATTTTTTTATACCATCACCATATATCTTAAAAAATAAAAGAAAATATTAATTAAAAAATTAAAACTTTTACTCATAACCAATCAGCATCGAAATGAAGTGTCTTGTGGAATGATGAGATACATTCAACCTTAAAACAGAGGATCACTCCCTCGCAATTATTAATCGGTTGATTGCAGTTGGAAGTTGGAACCACTGCTCTCAAATTTATCATGGCAATGACACTTCTTCAGGGATGTTTGAAATTAAAATAATGATCGTATTTTTTTTATATATTAAAATAATATTTTAATTTTTAAAAAAATATTTTTAATACTACCCCTCACCTATACCAGTTGATCGATGGTAGTTGGCGGCTCCTTCCACAAACCACTACTGTTAATTTGTCATGCTACAGTATTAATTTAGAATAACTTTTTGCACTTTTTTTTTTTCATTTTTCATAAATTTCTGACTAGATTTTTTGCTACAGTACATCTTGCAATGGCCAAACATGCATCTCCCATCTACGCTATAAAAAATATTAATTTTTGTCAATTATCTAAAAAGTTTATATAGAGTTTCACTGCATATATTTTTGACACATGAAGAGTTTATAAAAAAAGTTGCAAGTGAATATTTTAGTTAAGACTACACTGATCTTCCTTGATGTTTGATGCTGTTGAAGTGTTGAATAGTCTCATTTCACTTGTTTGATAGTGCAGTATTATTGTACTCTAATATTTAAGATTTTTCACATTGTAAGTTAAATCTTTTTCATTTATTTCGCTCCTGTAAACATATTAAATTCATAATTATGAGTATAAAATTGAGATAATTAGATATAAAAAAATTGAAAATAAAGGTATGAAAACTAACCTCCAATAAATCAAAAATATATAAAGATAAAAAAAAGAAAAAAATTAGAGAAAAAAATTCAATTTTAAAAAAATAAGCCTAAGATACATATCAGATTCAACAAAATAGTGAGAGATAAATTTAAAAAAAAATACAATAAAAAAAGCTCATGAGCTAGGGACCAACCACATAAAAGAGAAACTCTAAAAATATAAAAAAAAACAAAATTATAAATCAACAAAATAATAAGGGATGAATTTGAAAACAAAATGCAATATAGAAAGCTTCAAAACAAAATAATAATAATAATAATGACTAAATTTGATATATATAAAAATATTTTGAAGTCAAATTTTAAAAGATTAAATTGAAAACATTATAAAATACATGGCTTTCAGTTTACTTGAGCCAGCTGTTGACCGAGCCAGCTATGTGTTAAATAAAGATGTTTTTTTAAAGATATTTTAAAAAAATGATAATGATTGTTTTTAAAAATTATTTTTATTTTATTTTTAAAAAATTATTTTTAATATTAATATATCAGATTTAAAAATATAAAAAAATAATTTAATTTTTTTCAAATTTTACAAAATATAATTGCAAAACATATCTTAAAACAGACATGCCAGCAACATCTGCAATTATCTTTAACTATACTCCAAAAATCATTAATGTTATTTTCAAAACTCTTACTTTGGACCCCACCTAGACCAAGATGCATTGCATCCTCACCGTGCATCCAGATCTAAATATCTAATGTACGGCACTGCAGCAATGTATTTGTTTTTATTAAATTCATAAAAACGGTTTCAAACTCGTGATTTCACTTTATTTTACCTGATTTTAATATAATTTTATATGTTTTCGAGTTTTTAAAGTAATTTTATATATTAAATATGTATTGGCTCATAATATAATTTTATGAATCAACTCCTAATAATAACAATTAAAGGTTTAAAAGTTGTGTTTACTGTTCATTTTAAAGGCGCAAAGACAGCTTAAGTATTTTTGTTCCCCAGTCAATAACACAATGACGAATTTTAGTCTAAAACTTTAATTTTTTTATTAGTTTTAGATTTCTAATTCTAGAGAGGAAAAGGAGTGGTCGGATTTTACCTTGATTGACTACAAATTTGATTTTAATATGAGCAAGCTACTTTAATTACAAGAGTTTCATATGAATGCTTACGAATGAAAACTCCATAAAGGGACGGATGACATCGCATCCTCCACTCTCTTGCATTTGATGTTTCATATGAATGTTATTATCTCCTCCATCTTCTCACAGTCATCAACTATAATCTCTTCTAATTTTACAAGGTTTGGCAGCAGGACAAGAGGGAACAGCTTCTTCATACTACTACATCCAGAGCAATATAACTTCTTAAGACCAGAAAATATACCGTTGTAAGATGGAGATGGTAGTGGAGCAGAGAGGAACCAAGAAGATGAAACCAAGCTCTCCATGCTATTGCAACACCTAATGTTGATAACCTCCAGTTCAGTTGCATTCTTTATTAGAGATAAACAATCGCATAAACTTGTTGCATCATCATTATTATCAATAGTCAGTTGTTGAATGTCCTTTGGAAACATGACCTGAAAACCTCCATCTCTGTCGATACTCAAGTTACCCCAAACAATTGTTTTCCTTCTGCAACCATAATCATCATCATCATCATAACCATAATAATACTTATCCAATGATCCTACAAGAATTTGGCATGTGGTTAGTGATTTGGTTTCATCCTGAGATTTGAGATACTCCACGTAGTCTGAGTAACCTTCAAAATGGCATACCAAACTTTCCAACTTCCTCAAGCATCCCACTTCCTTTCCTTTAACTGTTACCGGAGCATATTGTCTCAATGTACCTTTGGTAGGAGGAATCCACTCCTCCAATACAAAGACTTGTAGGTGAGAGAGCTTAGGTAACAACCCACTAGGAAACTCCTTTTCACCATATCCATTCATTCTAAGATACCTCAGGTTGCATAAACATTCCATGCCTTGAGGAATCTTTTCAAGTGCCCCACTACCAGAGAGATCTAACCTCTTCAGTGCCCTGAGCTTTTCTAATGACGGTACATGCCTTAACATCTTACAACCAATGAGCAGTAATGCAGTGAGACTTACCAATTCAGAGACAGAATCAGGTAGTTTTGTGATACCTGTATAAGACAGATCAAGAACCTTGAGTCCACGCAACTGCTCAAAAAATGAATCTGCTATAAATTGCAACTCTGAATTTCCACGTAACAATAGAGTTGAAAGACTGGGACACCTTGGTGAATGGCTGGAAGGAATTTCTTCAATCTGGTTATGCATCAGTGAAACTCTAGTAAGATTCTCTGTCCACTCCTCTTCTCCCGGCAATTCTCTTAACTGTGCACCTGCTTTGACCATGTCTTGAGAGTTCTCTTGTAGTATTTGGATTTGGATGGCCATGTCCCTAATCAAGTCATGCATCTTGACATACCTTTCCTCAGCACTTTCCAATAGGCAGACTCTTTCAAGTTTATTAAGGATCGAGTGGCCTTTGTTAAATTCTGCCTCCCTACTCTTTAGCCCTTTTATCACTCCCTCATCAATCAAATAAGCTATCAAATCCTCTCTACGGATCTTGAAGTCCTCCGGGAATAATGCACAGTACAAGAAACTTTGTTGCAGTTCTGAATCACTTAGATGGTTATAACTAAATCTCAATATGTAGAATACGTCAGGCTCCATATCATCTTTTCTAACTTTTGATTCTTTCAATTCCTCCAATGCATTCCTCCACTCACGTACGTCAACCACTCCCCTCATGGTTGCAGCCATGGTTATAATTCCTAGCGGCAAACCAGCACATTCCCTTGCTACAGATTTTGCAATTTGTTCCACTTCTGGAGAAAGTGTTGTGTCGTGTCCAAGTCTCTCAATAAACAAAGCCCAAGCTTCTTCCTTCGAAATAGGCTCCACTTTGATTATGTGTTGTTTACCCATCTGCTGACAAACATTTTCTAATCGTGTTGTAACGATCAGCTTGCATCCCTTAACAGCTTGGATAGGGACTCCCACCTTGTGTAGCTCAATAGCCTTCCACAAATCGTCTAAAATCAAAACCCATTTCTGTTTCTTTGTTAATTCTTTTGACAATTCAGCAGCTCTATACAGCTCCTCATCTTCATTAGAAAGATCTAAACCAATCCGTCTGGCGATACTGTTTTGCAATTTATTAATGTTAGTGTCTTGTGAAACAGTAATCCAGTAAACATTGCAGAAACTGTCTCGTCTTTTTTGAAGCTGGTCATATATATGTTTCACCAATGTCGTCTTTCCCACTCCGCCCATCCCATAGATACCAATAGTTGAAACTTCATCGTGCATCAACCAAGTCCAGATAGTCTTCTTATGGTCTTTGAATGCTTGACCCACCAGCTTTGTCGTTGGTACTGCGTCTCCTGGAATCTCATTTGTGTCGCCTGTAAGCCCTCCAGAAGAGCTAGCTCCGGCACCAGGATGCACTACTCCTCCAGTCCCATTCTCTATATCATCCTCCATTACATTAGTGATCTCTTCCAAAAATGTTCCAATTGCTTGAACCATTGTAACTGGTGCTTGTATCCTTCCTGCATCCCCTGCCAAATTGTCGGCTTCATTATTCTTTTGTTCTTGTCGAGTGGTTGAAATGACATTGTCATTTACATTGCTTGAACTTGCTATGCTTTTATGTCTTTTGTTGCCACCATGCGTAGCTTGAAAAGCTGCTTCTTGAACGTCTTCAGTCACTTTGTCACAAATTGCAACACCATGCCCTCTGACTCCTGACAAATGCCATTTGATCCTCCAAACGGAAGTAGCGGCAGCAAATTTATAGCCACAAAATGTACAGTTGAAACGACCATCATCCAGCTTCTCAACAAAATCCCAAAATCGATCATTCGGTCTAGCCATTTTCACCGCTTTCTTCTTTGGCCCTTCAAACATCAAATAAAAAATTGTCAAAAGTAAGGCATAAAAATGGATGTTGAATTAATTGGAAAATAAGAACTCAATCTTAAAATGAAAATTTAGAGGAAATCATTATTTTTTTTAATTAAGCAAGCAAAGGAAAAGAGGGCATACCTCAATCTTACAAAGCAGTGCCCTTCAAAGAAAGAAGCCCAGAAGCAAAGGCAGCGAGTACAAATGCTACAGTTTGTCTACCAGCAAACATCCCATAAATATAAATAAACTGAAGCTGTAAAACAAAGCATGTATAATTAAATCAATCCTTACAAATTCTAAAATTAAATAGGCTGGCACTTAACTGTATATTTTCCTATAGAGATGTACTTTAAGCAGATAAAAAATTATAACAAATATTGAATAATTTAAATAATTGTCAGAAAAACAATCTAAAATAAAACTTTGAAAGAAATTCTGCTTGTTTTGAAGATAAATAGTTGAGGTTGATGGCAATATGAACATGTAAGAACAAAGCTATAATATGAGTTTTGAGTTCTAAAATAGATTAAGCAACACATATATAATATTTAAGTTATACCAGATTGATCAATCTACAATCCTACTTATTATTTCTACAACCAAATGGGTAAATCTTATTTGAAACAAAATTAGTGGTAGAAAAACAAGAAAAGAAAGTAGGATTTACCTTGCAAGCAAGAAAGACACAGATCAAGAACACAATACGACATGATTCGATTCAATCAGAGAAGCAAGCAAAGATCAAGAGAAAGGTTTAAGAAATTTGGTGAGGGAAATTAGGAAATCAATAGTATACTGAGAGAGATCTCTTTTAGTGGAAGACTAGCTATTAAAGTCATCGCAATAGAAATCGGCAGGAAGCTACAACTTTATGTCACTTTCTGCTTTTGCTTTGTTTGGTTTTTTGTGCTTTCTTTGTCCTATATGCAATGATTACTCTCAATAGAAAATCACTTGGCCAGAAATAACGTAAAGCCATGCTTTTTTTATTGGAGAAGTCATGAAATTGGCAGGAAGCTACAACTTTACCAAAGGGAAGACGGCTGGCCTCCTCAGGTTCTATCCACGAGTTTGTGGAATCAGAACAGTATGATCCGTTTAAAGACATGCTATATGTTTAAGAAATTTGGTGAGGGAAGTTAGGAAATCAATAAGAAATTGGGAGAGGGATGTTAGGAAATCAATGGTATACTGAGAGATCTCTCTCTTAGTGGAAGCAACTTTATCAAAGTGCAATGTGCAAGCAACTATATCAAATTAAAGCCAAGTTCTTTTCTTTGGAGAAGTCAAAAGAACTTGGAAAGGGAAGCAAGCTGTCTTCCATCTTTTTCCTTTTTGTTGTTTTAATTTAATCAGAACTGCAAACTTATTTTTAGTCTGTCAGTAACAGCTGATCTCGTAAAGGAAAGCACAAGCAATTAAATGATTAACATGAAGGTGGACTAGATAATACCCGTTTACTCTAAAGAAATAAAACAATAGGGCAAATCCCTTGTGCTTTCTTTCTCCTATAAGCAATGATTACTCCCACTTCCCGCTCCTCGAAACCACCATGCAAATTTTATGTCACTTTCATAAAACTATTCAACATGCTTACTCAGAGGGAATCTGTGGCAATTAAAAGTTATCCCTCCTCCATTGTTAATTCCTGAGACATGTATGCATCCCTTCATGTGTTGAAATCTGAAGGCCTTTAAAATGGATCATTATTTCTTCTCAGAACAAAAAAAAAAGGGATCATTTCTGTGTGCTGCACATTTTTTTGCGAAGGCAAAATGCATTTATCAGATTGAATATATCAAAGAACTATTTTAATTTAATATTTTAAACTATTAAATGAATCCTGAAGATATAATTTATATTAAAAAGATAAAAAACCAAAACAAAAAATATAAAGGAAAAACCACAAAAAGAGTAAGGGAAGAAAAGAGGAAAAAAAAAAGCAAAGAAGAAACACCAGAGAACAAACAAAGAAAAACCAGAAACAGAGGGGGGGGGGGGGCTGTAGCATTGGCTAGCCAGCACACCATCATCAACTTCGTTGCTTTGGGTAATGCTTGTTTTCTCAACTGAACTAATGATCATGCCCTCGACATTCTTTGCTCGAATTCCTTTATGGAAGGATGGTCTTGATTATCGACATGGCACTGGTCATGGTATTGGATCATACCTAAATGTACATGAAGGACCTCATTTAATTAGTTTCAGACCACATGCTCGTAATTAGCTTCCATGACTGTAACAGATGAACCTGGATACTATGAGGATGGGAACTTCGGGATAAGATTGGAGAATGTGCTTATCGTCAAGGAGGCCGATACAAAATTCAATTTTGGTGACAAGGGCTACTTATCTTTCGAGCACAAAACATGGGCACCATATCAAACGAAGATGATCGACTTTACCCGTCTAGGTCCTGAAGTGATAAATTGGCTTAACAGCTACCATGGGAGATGTAGGGATTTTCTAGCCCCTTATTTGGATGAATCTGAGATGGCATGGCTACTGAACTCATAGGGGTGTGATTCTTGTTTCTAATAGCCAAGGACCCTCTCAAAAAATAAGAACATAAGATGAATGTAATGTTTTGAATTAAAGGGATAGGATAAGGCTAGAAAGCCCTTGAAGGCTTAGATGTAGGAATAAATTAAATGAGGGGTATTGTAGTAATTGTATAAAGAGATGATAAATATAAATAGAAGAAAAAAAAAGAAGAAGAGAAATCTGAATATTTTGAGAGAGAACCGGCAGGAGTGAAGGGAGAAAGAAGAGGAAGAAGAGAAAAGAGGGAATTAGAAGGGAAATAGAAAGGAGTTGAAGAGAATAAGTTTAAAGGTAAGATTTAGGTTGTTAAATGTATAAATGTATGTTAATTGAACTTAATTTCAGTTTTGATGAATGTTAGGGTTTTGAAAAGTTGTGTTTTGGGTTTAATTGATGAATTAAATTGAATGTTATAAGGTTGATTGTTATGGGTAATTGATTAATGAGTTGATTATAGAAGATTGTGATGATTTTGAGTTATGAATTGTGTAAATGGTGAATGTTGAGTTAGAATTTTGGAAAGAACAGTAGGTAATCTGTGAGAATTCTGGGTTTGAGGTTGAAGATGACAAAATTTCGGTTTGGTCCCCCAATTTTGGAAAATTACAGTTTAGTCCCCAAACTTTGGAAAATTTGCAAATTGGTCCCTGGAGCCTATTCCGAGAATCTGAACAGAATAACATATGAATTATGGGCAGAATTCCTGTATAGTTATGAAATTTTAACACTTTCAATTTAGTCCTCCAATTTGACAAAAATTACAATTTGACCCTATAAATTTGGTAAAATTCCAGAATGGTCCCTGGAGTATAATGAGATGATCTGGACAGAATTGAGGATTAATTATAGTCAGAATTTCAGTATAGTCATGGATTTATGATAATTTTAGTTTGGTCCTTCAATTTGATAAAAGTTGCAATTTGACCCTTAAAAATATGATAAATTACAGATTGGTCCCTAGCTGTAATATTACCTTTTTCAGATTGGTTTGATGAATAATTTAGGATTATTTAGTGAATTATTACAAATTTTATTATTTGTTTTATTATGGATTAGATTTCGGGAAAACCGTTAAATGTTGGGTTTTTAGAAAAAATAACTAGATAGTTCAAAAACATATAGGGTTATGGAATACACCCTTAGATAAGTGTATTAAATAGGTTATATTTTTTTGAGTCATTCTTGAATATGTCTTCTTTATATTCAGATAATCCTGATATTCTACCGGCGGGACGTCAGTAGGATTTTCTTTGGTGTCTGCTTTTGACTTCTGTTTGCTTTCGAGTCAGGTGAGTGGATAATTTTCCATATGCATGAGAAATATTATAAATATTTGATTTGTTAATATGAATTGGATCATTCTTCTTGATAATATATATGTTGATTATTATCCTTGTTTTGATAAAGCATGATCAATTATTGAATCTGAATTCTTGATATGAACCAGTATATATTTTGAATTGAATTCTGAATTGATAGCTCCTCATTTGATTGATGTCACGAGTTGAGCCTTGAGATATGAAATGTCTGTTTGATTATGATTATGAACCTATGGTATGCCAGTCAGAATACTCATACTAACAGGGTAGTGTTAGTCTTTGTGCACATCGTATCTGAACCCTAGTTGGTTGGGGGAGTCACCAACCTGTGTGGACTGATCATCCCACAGTACGGAGCCTCATGCTTATTGCATTTTGATTTTCTGACGAGTTTTACCATATGATCTTCTTGTTATGGCCAATTTGAGAAACATTTCCATAAGAACCTAAAGCCATACTTGTATATATATTTCTCATTGTTGTATTACCTCGTGTGTGTATATTGAACGTTATTTACTCACTGAGTTGTTAAACTCACCATCTCATTATTTATCATTTTCAGGCTTATAGCTTGATAGCAGGTCATTTTGTTGGACCTTCAGAACCTGCTCTTTTGGTTGTAAATTGTACCTTTTCTCTTTATGTCTAGTTAGTGCTCCAAAACTCTAAATTTATATGAACTCTTGTATTAAGACAATCGAATTATATTATGAAGTTGATTTTGTTGTAAATGCTGCGTTGAACTCTGATTGAGTTAGGATAAGTTTGTGTGTAAGTTTGGGTTCGCATAGGTATGGAACCTTGGAGGGGAACCTTGCCTATGTGCCGGTCATGGATCCGGGATTCGGGTAGTGACAATGAAGAAAACTGAAACTTCATATTTATTTAATTTATTTCACAAGGGAATATTTTTAAGCTCCAAAATTAGTTTGTGATGTACAAAAACTTATATAGATTTAGAGTTTTTATGATTTATATTATTTTTTAACATATTTTCTCAAGTTAGAAAGCACAAAAGAAAAAAAAAAGAAAGAAAAAAAAGAGGGAGTACCTGCATGAATGTGTTTCTAAATATAGAACTTCTCCCTTGTTCAAACGTAGAGAGGTATAGAGAGGCTTTTTCAGACCCTTGTCAGCCACAAACAATACTAAGTGATACGAACCCTAACGGAATTTAATGGAATTCGCGACTTCAAAATTAATCTAATCCAAGTTTGTTAAGATTTGAATGAGCTTATTACAATGGAAGACTTGCTCCAAGACAACAATACTATAAACCAACTCGATTACAACGCTTACATCTGGAGACGAGCAAAGAAAGTATAAATTCACAACAAAGAATGGTCAATTCTTTGAAGAGTTGCAAGTTCAATAAAAAAACAAGATTAAGCAACTAAAAAGTCGGCTACAATGCTGAAAATATAATCACAAGTCTGCCCTAAAATTATTCCTAAAGAGTATTTAAACTCCAAGCCAAAACCCTAGTTTTCCTAATGGGTCTCACATAAGCCTAATTTAAATAATAATCAACCCAAGTTAAAACTAGCCCAAACTAATTAAAATAAACAAAATAAAAAAGTCTAAGACCTAAATAAAATGTCTTCTCTCAAAATAAATAAAGTTTGATAGCCCAAATAATTAAATAAGACAAGTTTGTTGTTTCTGCATTCTGTCTGGGAGCAGCAACAAAAGTTCAACTTAAAACAGATGGTTCTCTCTCGTCTTAATGAATTAGAAGACGTGCTATATACCTGTAAGACCCAATATTTTGGCCCAAACCTAAGCCCATGTCAGCCCAAACCCAACCTAAATTAACCTAGGTATTTAAGGAAAAGTTGCAAGAGAATTACTTTCCTCTCTTCTAATTCTTGTAGCCGTCGTGACCCTCCCCTCCTCAAACCTAAGATTTTAGTTTTTGATCTTGAATTTTCGGTTCAAGAAAGGTGGAAGTAGCAAGTAAGTGATTCTCTTTCATATTACTTTCGATTATAGTTGTTTATGGAATGATTAAAGAAGAGATTAGGGTTTATAAGGATTGGAAGTTTATATTGTTAAGATTGATTTATGATTATTAAGGGTTTAATGTTAGGTGATTAATTAGTATGTTGTTGAAAATAAGGATTTATGAGTTAATTTGTTTAAATTAATTTTTATGGTTTAAGAAATTCATTTTTACCTTGCTGTAAAATCTGGATAGAATGGTCTTGAGGTTGAAGATGACCAAATTTTATTTAGGTCTTTGATTGATGAAAATTTCAGTTTAGTCCCTAAACTTCAGAAAAATTACAATTTGACCCCTAAATGTATTTTGAGATTCTGGATAGTGTTATTATAAGGTTAATGATGATTAATCTCATCTTTATAATTGATTTGGAATATTTTTAGTTTGGTCCCTCAATTTTGGGAATTTACATTTTAGTCCCTAAACTTTTTAAAAATTACAGTTAGGTCCCTGGTTCATTCTAGACAGAATTAATGATGGTTTATGGGTGAAATTTCAGTATGGTTATGTATTTACAGTTTGGTCCAGTTTTGGTAAAATTACATTTTGGTCCCTGTTTTGGATAATTGTCGTTTTAGTCCCTAAACATAGGAGACTAAGCGTGGTTTTCTTTAATGCATTGGAATATTTTATTTGTGTTGTTTTGAGTTGCTTTTGAGTATATTTTATATATTTATTGTAGGTTCTCCTAACGATCCTTAATAGGTTTTTCGGGTCTTTCATCTGATATTCCTTTTAATCTATATTTTTCCGGGTGAGTGGATAATCTTTAATATGCATATAATATAAATAAATATGTATGTTGATTATATGTGAGCACAACCAGTAAATTTCTTGAATATTTATATATATTGCTTTATTTTCCGAGTACTCATTTATTCTTGAATTTGCACTCGCAATCTGTCGAACTAAATTCTATTTGATATGATATACATTTCTTTGATGATTCTGTAAATATCTATTATGCCTTGATATGGGACTTGTCAGTAACTCCATGCTAACGGAGAGTAGTTAGCCTATGTGCACATAGTATTCTGTATACCTAGCTGGTAAGAGAGGCATCAGCCTGTGGTGACTGATCATCCCACAGTGGTCACGTTCGGGTGTCATCTGGTCACCTTCGGGTGTCATCTGATCTCTGACATGTATTCCACTATGTTATGATAATATGTTTAGTATGTATATGTATATGTATATCAAGATAAATCATCTTGCAAACTATTAATATCTAAAATATATATTAAATATTATTTCCTCACTGAGTTGGTTGAACTCACCCCTCATTCTTAATATTATTTCAGGTTCTTAGTTTCTGATAGCAGGTGAACTTTGTTGAGTGTTCCTACTTCTTCAGTTTTAGGTCGGTATGCCTTGCTTATTTTTCGAGGCTTTCCTTTTAGTTTTGATTTGATGTCTTAGACGCTCCACTATTACCTTGTTTTAATTAAGTTTGGATTTTGACAATGTAATGAGTATTATGGATTATTGTTTTTGTTTTAATTACCGATGAGGAGTTTTAAACTATCTTTTGGTTTCATCAGTTTTGAATAATATAATATTTTTGAAGATTATGAAATGCTGCGTATTTTTGAATAAATTGTTCTTTTGATATGTCTGTTTTGAGGCTTAGCGTAGGTGGGGTGTCCTTTCGACACCGCTCTTGTGTTACCGGTCATGGACCCGGAATTCGGGTCGTGACAATATTGTTGGAAATGTATGGAAGTCTAATTTCCAGAACAACTTGAATCACATAAAATATATATATGTAGCTCCAGTTATCACCAAAAAAGTAATAAAAGGTCAAACTATCTGAATCTAGTCTTCTTCTCCCAATCCTTGTGTAATGATCTTGGTTCTACCAACAAGCCCCTCTTGAATATGAATCAGATTAATCAAGGTTTGCTCTTTATTATTACAAATCCTCTTGAAGTCCACCTTAGCCCATGTCTCATGAAGAAGTCCATTGAAAGCTTCTTTGAACTTTTTAGTTGGCCCTAAGCCTAGTAATTGGACTAACTGGAACCTCCAATGAATTCTTTGATGGTTGGATCGCATTACTAATGCTGTATCAGATTAATCAAGACTTGCTCTTTATTATTACAAATCCTCTTGAAGTCCACCTTAGCCCATGTCTCATGAAGAAGTCCATTGAAAGCTTCTTTGAACTTTTTAGTTGGCCCTAAGCCTAGTAATTGGACTAACTGGAATCTCCAATGAATTATTTGATGGTTGGATCGCATTACTAATGCTGTATTTATCCTGATACGTTATGCAGGCATCAAAATGGAAAGAAACATTAATCATTTTACTGACAGATAAGTCAAGAAATATGAGAGTTAATGAACAACAGCAGCAACAAGAAAAGTGGAATGATCACGAACTAGCAATATGTTGAATGACTTAGAACTAATACATTAAATGAACCGATACATATTTTATTTGTCTTAGAAGCATGCACTATGTAATCATCCTTGGATAACACTGGCAATTAAAAGTTCTGACCCCAATGCGTCCTTGGAATTTCCCTAGACAATCAATATCTTGTGGTCAAACAAACAACAATCAGTTGAAGTGATGGGGAGTCCACAGCTCAAAAGCCAAACGGATCTGCAAGTTACAGTGTGCCAGATGGGAAGCAATGTCAGAGCCCTCTCTAACAAGGAAGGAGATAGTTTTATCCATGCTAGCTGCGGACCCCAGTATTGAAGCATGTTATTTCTGGCCAAGTGATTTTCTTCGGAGTTTCTATCTTCATTAATTCATTAGACTCGAGGA
>Ga0325410_1004767_pt1 | contig 15103 bp, 13 predicted proteins | sample PopdelMetagenome_16_FD_206182 | JGI IMG/M metagenome (GOLD analysis project Ga0325410, IMG submission 206182) | Populus deltoides microbial communities from Bellville, Georgia, United States - Xylem-PdIQD-R3 | ecosystem: Host-associated > Plants > Phyllosphere > Stem > Wood/Secondary xylem... | reverse complement strand
AGGCTTCAATCAAAGTAGGAGTAGCACAACCTGGTTGCAACATCAAGTTATGTTATTTCTTTGAATTTGTTAATTGTGATAGTTTATAAATTATTTTTATTAATTATAGATTTATAAGAAAAAAACATGAATACTATAACATGTTTGTCATTGCAATTCAACAATATTTTTGAAAAAAAAATACTTTTTATTTTTCTTTGCTTTAAATTATTTTTTTATATTTTTAAATGATTTTAATGTATTAATATTAAAAAAAAATAAAAAATATTATTTTAAATAAAAAAATACCTTTGAATAAAAACTATATCGATAACAACCATAAAATAGAATTTCTATTGAAGGAATAAAAAATTCATAAACATAAAAAATAAATTATTTTAATGGGAAGATATGATTTGAATTTTTATATGTAAAACATTAAATTAGATTTTTGTGATGGTTTGTTGTTTATAAATTATTTATACTCTGTTTATAAATAATTTTTTGACCCATATTATTTAGGTCTAGCAAACATGCCTGACCCAAGTTTACTTGAATAACAACAACAACAACAACACTAATAATAATAATAATAATAATAATAATAATACTAATAACAACAACAACAACAACACCAATAATAATAATAATAATACTAACAACAACAACAACAACAACAACCACTACAATAATAATCATACTAATAATAAAAGATAGAATTTCTATTGAAGGAATAACAAATTCATAAACATCAAACACGAACTATTTCAATGAAAAGATATGATTTGAATTTTTAGATCTAAAATGTTAAATTAGATTTTTTTAATGATTTATTTATAATAATAAAGATATGTTTGCTTTGGTCTGGCAACCATGTGTGATGGCAGACCTAGACGAGCGGGTCTACAAACCCCGGCTCGCGAGACTTGGATCTAGCTCCGCAGTGAGACCCATGTTTTTATGGTCTGGCACCCCTTGTACGAGGGGGTATGAAAGGACACGACCTGCCGTCTAGACCAAGTCTTCCACCACTTGTACGAGTCAACTTTGGAATCTACCACAACGTTTCCCGTTGCCAAGTCTTGGTGGAAAAAATAATTTATCGGAAGAAAAGGAAACCTCTGCATTACTTCGCATTGAAGTGCTGATAATTGGCGTTGTAGATCGCTGCATTTTTTTCCACTCAGAATGGCTACTTGCACAGCTTCCAGTCCGTGTGTGTACACGACTGTGGACTTGCCTGAGAAGGAATTGGATTGATGAGTTGTAGAGTTAATCCATTAATTTATAAATTAATTTTTTTTAATTATTTTTATCAAAATTATATTGGTTTTTTTAAAAAAATAGTGGTATTGACTTATAAAAGTTTGAATCAAGTTTAATTAACTTGATAAAGTAATTAAAAACTATTGATTCTAGTTCGGGTTAGGAACGACTTATCTAGAAAAGAATTGGAATGCTATGTTATTGGATTAATTTACGAGTCAATGATTTAATATGGATTAATTATTTTTATTAAAACTACATTTGAAATTATTTATAATAAAAATAATAATATTATGTCTGGCTCAAGTTCTTATAATTTTTAATCCTTCAAATTAAATTTATGATTTTTTTTATAATAGTAATAATATTTTTTTTTAAAATTTATTATTGATTATTATGATAATGTGTGTGTTTATATATATATATAAGTAGACCTAAAATATAAATGAACCCAACTACACCCTTTAATGTAAAGAAATGACATGGAAGCACGACAATATCACCAAACTCAAGAACAACAGTACTATGCCTAATTAAAAATACAATAAAACAGGACATGAAAATGGTAGAAAAGCAAGTAGAGGGCAACTAAAAGGAGTCTAAACACTAAATCAAACCAGAACAATAGCAAAAAAAAAAAAAAAAAAAAAACACGTCCACAACTGAATACTTCAAGAGAAGAAATAAGAGTGATGAGGAACCAAAACTCTCAAATCAACTATCCAGACCTAAAAACACGTCCAATTCCACCTAAAAAGTACTAGCAGCTCCTTCAATGTTGTTCAAAGACCAAGAACCTAGCCAAGTGTGCTATGCATTTAATGCATAATTATTATCATCGCATCATGTTAGAACCACCTTCAAGTTATTGCTGTAAGCTGCACGTCCAAAGCTAAAAAGACATGCAATTAAATTCTTATTGATATTATTGTGGCTGGACTGTTACTGTTACCATCCATAATGAATTCTCTCTCCCTACACAATATTAGTAGGAGTGAAGGGTAAATTAAAAAAACCGATTAAAATTTTAAAAAAACTAATCGGTTCGGTTTGGTTTTGATTTTATAAACTTAAAACTGAAAAAACCGAACCGAACCCAAACAGAAAAAAAACCCAGAAAAAAATTGAGCAAAACCAGTTTGAACTGGTTTTGTCCTAAAAAATCGAACCCAACCGAACCGAAACTGGCCGGTTTGAACTGGTTTTGAAAATTTTTTAAAAATTCAGTTTGATTTTTTTAATAAAAATCAAATCGAATTAAAAATAATCACTCTCAAGTTTTAGTTTTCTTTGTAATATTAAGTTAAAAAAAAAAAAAAAGAAGAGAGTAAAGGTGATCATTAAAAACACTACGAAAAGAATGAATTCTCTTTCTTGGAACTGGGCTGCCATGGGATTGTGGGGGGAGCATATAACCTTTTGTTTTTTTAATGGATTCTCTTACAAAAAAATTCCCAACATCTGATCTGTTCTCTGTATTGTCTCTCTTCTGCATTCTACATTGTTTGTACCGTTATGGTGCTTCAGCTGCTAGGTTTGTTTTCTGATTCAACTTTTTTGTTTTGTTTTGTTGTTTGCCTTTGAAAGTTGCATCATCTATCTTTGAATTTTCTCATTGTTAGGAGTAATCTTTTATTTCCTCCCCCTGGAATTAATAGTGCACGCAAATATTGTTATAGGTCTCTTGGGTTTGCATAGGTCTCTTGGATCATTCATCATGTTTTTGTTTTTTTTGGTTTCATGATTCTTGGAGAGAACAGGTCGTATCCAGTCACTTTTGTGTTTTGTGTAATAAAATCATATGGAAAAAGATTTCCTAGCATGCGTCTGTATGTGGTTGGTCATATATGTTTCTTGATGCAAGTGTTCCCAGTTTAATATGAGATAAGTTGTATTATATGGTTTGAATATAGTTTAAAAATTTGATGTTTTCTAACCGGTGAAGTCTTTGACTTGAGATGAGGATTTATTCGTGCGAATTATTAATCAAGTGTTTTAATTTATTATAGGTTTGTACTCAAATGAATTTTTAAAGAAAGAATTTATAGGTGCCTTAATAGGAATCATCTATCTTGGAAGGCGAAGGGATTTTTCACAACTCGTGTGTTGTGGTGAAAAATACTCTCAATTAAAATTGATGAATATTCAGAATAATTCTGAGAATTTTCTAGTCAATTCCTGAGGTCCAACATTTATACCAAAATATTGACCATTAATCCTCATGAATTAAAATTTAATGAGTTATTGAAATATTGATTAAATTCTCACAGATTCAATAAATTAGTTATTAAATTCAAAATACATGCAAATATTTTTTTTTTAATTTTGCATGAAAATACTAAAACACCATATATTTTATTTTAAGCAAGATATGATTTTATTTTTATTTTTGAGAGACTTCACCGCATACAAATTAAAATAAAAATTATACTTTTTTAAAGAATTTTTTTTGTTATTTTTGTGAAAAGAAACTGATTTATTTAATATCAAAAAAGCATATCGAATATAGATCACAGTTCCAAATACTAAAAACGAGAAGCTAAGAAACTCAAAATTAATTGCAAGAATAATTTTTTTTTAAAAAAAATCTTTGAAGATTTATTAAAACTAGACTAAAATAATATATGTCAAAAACAATAGAAAAGCAGAAATATAAGGCTTCCAAAATTCCATTGGACACATTTGCAAAAACAAGCCTTAAAAATGCAATTTTGCAACAAGGTAATGATCAGTGCCATGCCTAAAATGCGTGTAGGTTCAAAGGAAAATAAAGCATGAAGCCATGTTCTTCCACTCCCTCGAACAAGTGCAGAAACGCCCACTACGAGGAAACATTATAAGGATCAAGTATTTACTGTTCCAGTAGCAAAGCTTCACAAAACCAAACCATACAGGGAAATTTGTTGCCCTCTAGACTCAAACCCAACTGGGTAATAAAACTAGCTCTCGTTTCTCCAGCAAGTAAAAGAAACCATCCCTTCCAAAACAGCTCTATCATTTTGAAATAAGGAAATGTTGCCACTGTCCTTTTATCAAACGAAGAGCTAGCATGGGGTACAACAGCAACAATTTTAAACTAATGCGACACAAGATACAGTCGGAAATGCAAGCTCCATAATTTCAAAACCAAAACGTCATAATTTTTGTTGACTGACAACCGTTAATGAGAAGGAAACCTTTTACCTGCAGCTAGCTATAGGTGCAGCTGCTGGACTGTCACTGATGCGGAGGAGGTGTGTTAAATGTAATTTGTAATTCTCAATGTCTTTTATCGTTAGCTTTTATGGCTCTTGTTTTCTTGGTTTTTCCTAGATTGTAAAAGTTCAAGTGTTCCTAGATTTTATTAATTCAGCTTTTGTTATTTAAGTCGTCTCTCCTTTGTTTATGAAAGTAAGAAAGCAGAACAAAAGTATAATAACATCGTCTCTGGTATTGAGCTGCAGCTCTACCAATTATCAGTTTCAATCTTCTTCTCTGTTTCTGCTATTTGTTTTCCAACAGATTTGACATCAGAGCAAGGTTTCTTCTATATGGCTTCTTCTTCTAGTATTTCTACTTTCTCTTATAAAGTTAAGCAGATTCCCATCTTCGATAGAGAGCATTACGCATACTAGAGTTCTTAGATGGAGACTATCTTTATTTCACAAGACTTGTGGACATTAGTTGATGAAGGGTTTGCATAAACACCCCAGACAAGATCTTCTACATTCTGGTAAGAAGAGGATGCAAAGGAATACAAGTAGAATATGTAAAGAAATGCAACTGCCGTAAGAATTATTTAGCAGGGAGTAAGTAAATCAATCTATCCCAGAATTTTCTCTATTAGAAAGACAAGAGAAACATAGGAGATATTGAGAAATGAATTCCAGAGCTCTTAGAAAGCCATCTCCATTCGGCTACAGAATCCATGAAGAGAATTTGAAAATCTTACAATGAAGGATAGTAAGTTGGTTACAGATTTCTCTTCTAGAACCACTAAAATCATCAATCAAATCAAAAGTTGTAGAGACAATGTTTCTGATAAAAGAGTTGCAGAGAAGATACTAGGAAGTTTACCATAAAAATTTGAACATATAGTTATTATTGAAGAAGCAAGAGATTTGTCAAGATTTTCAATTCATGAATCAATAGAATCTCTTGAAGTGCATGAACAAAGAGTGAACCAGTATAGCAAGCAACAATGGAGCAGGCTTTTTTTATCAAAGCTAATTTTTCTAACAGTAGGGGAACAAGTTTTCATCAAGAACAGAAAGGAGGAAGATCTTTTTTTAGAAAAAACACATATAGAACAACAAGTGAAAGTCAGAATTGCAGCAGCGGTAAAGGTAGAAGCAGAGGAAGAAGAAGAGCGAATTTTCAACCAAGAGTAGGCAACAATTCATATTGCTCTATCTGCAAGAGGATTGGTCATGGAACTCGAGATTGTCTCTTCAAGTGTACCACATGGAAAAATTCCACTTTTTCTGACAGAAATTGCTGGCACAAAGATAAGGTAGATGGCAGTGGAGAGAACAATAGAACAAAATTTTCAAAGGAAGAAGATCATTTGTTCTATTCCTGTATGAATGCAGAACATAAATGAGAAGAAATCTAGTATATTGATAGTGGTTGTAGTCATCATATCACTAGTGATCGCTCAAACTTTGAAACTCTTGATGAAGAGTTTTCTTCTCATGTTGAACTTGGTGACAACAAAAGGGTGGAGATCAAAGGATGATGTGATGTTGCAATCCACTCAAATGAAGGTAATAAAAAATACATTCATGATGTGTTTTACTCTCCTAGCATTGGTCAGAATTTGTTAAGTGTGGGAAAAATGATGAGAAAAGGTTATAAACTGGTTTTTGACGATGCACAATGTGAGATCTATAATAAGAAGACAAATAAGAGAACAACTATAGTCAAGATAAGTTCTAATAACATCTTTTCTTTTAACATGAAATTCCTTCATAATGTTACTATAAGAAGTGAGCATCTTGATGATTCTCAACATTGTATTTAAGATATGGGCATCTGAATTATAATGGCTTGCAGCTATTAAAGAAGAAGAGGTCGGTTTCTGGTTTGCCTTCTATTCAGAACCAAGTTGGGATTTATGAAAGATATGTGTATGGAAAAATACATCGTTTTCCCTTTCCAAAGACTGTCTGGAGAGCCAAAACACCATTGGAATTAGTTCATGCAGACATTTGTGGTCCTACTTAAATTTCATCTATGAGTAACAAGAGATATTCTTTACTTTTTGTTGATGATTACTTGAGAATGATTAGGATTTATTTTCTTGATAAAAATCAGAAGCCTTCTCTATCTTTCTGTAATTCAAAGCTCTTGTAGAAAAACAAAGTGGGTGTCGAATGAAAACCCTGATAATAGAATAATAGACTGTGGAGAAGAGTTTATTTACAAGCTTTTCTTGATTATTGCAAAGAGCATGGCATTCAAAGACAACTTACAGTCCGGCATACTCTTTAGCGGAATAGAGTTGTAGAGAGAAAGAATAGAACTATTGAAGAAATGACAAAAAACATGTTAAAGGGGAAATGACTTCCTAATAATTTTTAGGCAGAAGCTGTCAATAGTGCAACCTATATTCTCAATAGATCTCTAACAAAGACAGTTAGAAATCAAACTACATTTGAAGTATGGTATAAATAAAAAGTTGATGTTAATCATCTTAAAGTATTTTACAGTATTGTTTATGCTCTTATTCCTTCCTAAAACAGAGGCAAGTTTGATGAGAAAGGGGAGAAACTTATTTTCATTGGTTATAGTGATGAATTAAAAGGCTTTCGACTTTTCAATCCTAAAAAGGATCAGCTATTTCTGTCCAGAGATGTTATTTTTTAATGAATCTGCTGCTTGGAAATAGGAAGATTCAGTCAATCTAGAATCAACAATACTAAAGTTATTTCAAGCTTCAAAACAGCTTGATGTTTTCAATTCTCAAGTTAGAACTAGTTTAATTTTGCAGTTTGAAAGAAGCTCATCAAGTTCTATTGATGAATCAGTCTCAAAATCTCCTCCAAGGAGAGTTCATTCTTTAACTAACATTAACAATTCATGTCATGTTACTTTATTTTCACGAGAACCTCAGAATTTTGAAGAAATAGTAAGAAGAAAGAATGGAGGAAAGCTATGAATAAGGAGATGATAAGTATCGAAAAGAATCAAATGTGGAAGTTAGTTGATCTTTCAAAAGAAAAGAAGGTAGCGGGATTAAAATGAGTGTTCAAGATCAAATACAATGAATATGGCAACATTCAGAAGCATAAGGTTAGAATTGTTGCTAAAGGCTACTCTCAGTAGCCTGAAGTTGATTTTTCATAACCTTTGCACCTATTATAAGAATGGAAATTATAAAAATAGTTCTTGCCTTATATGCACAACTTCAATTGCAGGTTTTTCAGCTTGATGCTAAGTTAGCATTTCTTAATGGCGAATTGCAAGAAGAAGTCTATGTCTAGCAGCCTCTAGGATATGAATTAAAAGGAGAAGAAGATAAAGTCTACAGACTTTATAAAACCCTTTATGGATTAAAACAAGCTCCAAAAGCGTTGAACCATAAAATTGATCTCTATTTTCATCAGAATGGATTTGGAAGAAGTCAATTCGAACCATCACTTTATGTAAAGAAAAAGAGAGAAGATTTTCCAATGGTTTGTCTTTATGTTGATGATCTTATTTAGCAGGAACAAGTAAAGATGTGGTTGCAGATTTCAAGGATACTGTGATGAGAGAATTTGAAATGACAAATCTTGGGTTGATGAGATTTTTGCTTGGCATTTAAGTGAAGCAATCTCTAGGAAAAATCTTTATTTCACAACAAAAGTATGTTATAGATCTCTTAAAGAAGTTTAACATGTCAGAGTGTAAGCTAGTAATATCTCCAATGATAGCAAATAAGAAATTACAACAGAATGATGGTGCAGCTAAGATAAATTCAAAGCATTTCAAAAGCTTTGTTGGATCCTTAATCTACCTCACAAATTCAAGACTTGATATACTCTTTTCTGTTAGCATTATCTCTATATTTATAGAGAATCCTAACAAACTTGATTTTGCAGCAATAAAGAGGATCTTGCGATATCTTTAAGGAACCAAGAATCATGGACTCTTGTATAAAAAACAAGATAAAAACAGGTTGATTGTTTATACTGACAGTGATTGGGCAAGAAGCTATAATGATAGAAAAAGTACATTTGGTTACGTGTTTTGTCTTGGAACAAATACAATTTCTTAGTGTTCATGGAAGCAAAGCTCTATAGCTTTATCTTTTGCAGAGGCAAAATATATTGCAGCAAATGAAGTTGTTTGTCAATCAATATGGATGAGAAGAATCCTTTCTGATTTGTAGCAAAATATCCTTGATCCTACCATGCACTATATTATGTGATAATATGTTAGTAATTTCAATGATCGAGAATTCAATTTTTCATGCAAGATCAAAACATATAGAGTTAAGACATCATTACATTAGAGACATGGTAAACAAGAAGGAGATACAACTGGAGTTTATTAACATAAATGATCCACCTGCTAACATCCTCAATAAAATTGTTCCAGTTGAGAAGTTTTAGCAATTTAAGAGTTTTTAAAGATTACAAATTAAAAGGAAGTATTAAATATAATTTTTAATTTTTAATGTCTTTTATTATTAGCTTTTATGGCTCTTGTTCTCTTGGTTTTTCCTTGATCGTGGAAGTTTAAGTTTTCCTAGATTTTATTAATTCAGCTCTTGTTATATAGGTCCTCTCTCCTCTATTAATGAAAGTAGAATAAAAGTATAATAAAATCATCTCTAGTGAGCTGCAGCTCTACCATTTTTCAGTTTCAATCTTCTTCTTTTTTGTTTCTGCTATTTGTTTCCAACAAGGAGCTGGTGTTGGTGTTGTTGGATCTGCTGTTGGAAGGGGTTGTTGTGATGTTGAGGAGCTGGTGGTTGAAGCTAATGGAGGTTGTTTCGGACTGAGAAGATGAACATCTTACAGTTGCTACTGGACGGAGAAAAGATGCAACCATCTGCTAGTGATGGAAATTTCTGCTGGACTGAAACTGACCCCATGCTGGCGATGGGAGCTTCTGCTCGACTGAAGCTAATTATATTATTTGCTTAGCAATGGTGTGATTCTGCTGGAGGTGTAGAAAAGATAACATCACTGGAAGGAGGAGCTGTTATGGCTGCTATTGGAAGATCATTCTCTGCTGTCGGAACAGTTGAAGATGAGATAAGGGCTGAAGAAAATCCTTAAAGAATGCTCTCGGTAAACCACCATGATGTTAAGTTGTTAGTTATTTTTAATTAATGTTTTGTTAAATCCCTATTGATTAGGAAATGCATGTTATGTTGATCTAGTTATTAGTTTGTAACCACGTTCATAAAGTTTGCTTTGATGTGGGTTGTTTTATTTCAGTTTTATGTTACTTGTAAGGCTATAAATATAGTCAACTCTTGGTTTTCAATTTAATAAAAATACTTCTCCCAAAACTTACTTATTCTTCATAAAGGTTACTCTGTTTTAACATTTGGTATCAGAGTCTATCACTAGGCCTGATTGAAATACAAGAAGCAGCAATCTTTTAAAGTGTGTCGCAGTGAGAACATGGCGTCAGCAAGCAGCAGCTTTGTACAACCAACGATTCTAAAATTTGATGGGTATTATGAACATTGGGCTATGCTCATGGAGAACTTTCTAAGATTGAAGGAGTTTTGGAACTTGGTGGAACATGGTGTTCCTACAACAGCCACGGGAGTAGTGCTCACAAATGAACAACAAAAAGCCATTGAAGATCAGACATTGAAGGACTTAAAGGCAAATAATTACCTTTTTCAAGCAATTGATCGCTCCATTATGAAGACCATTTTGAACAAAGACACAACAAAGAATATTTGGGACTTATTGAAGCAGAAATATCAAGGTACCATACAAGTCAAACGTGCACAACTACAGGCTCTCCGGAAGGAGTTTGAAGTTCTTCACATGAAGGCAGGAGAAATTGTGAATGAATATTTTGCTCGAACCCTTACCATAGCCAATAAAATGAAGGCAAATGATGAGACCTTGGGAGATGTTGCTATCATTGAGAAAATTTTGAGATCCTTGACTCTCAAATTTGATTACGTGGTGTGTTCTATTGAGGAATCTAAGGATATAGATACTCTCACCATTGATGAGTTGCAAAGCAGCTTGCTTGTGTATGAACAACGTATGAGCTCTCATATTAAAGAAGAACAAGCTCTGCAAGCTATTCATGAAAGTCCATCTAGAGGAAGGGGTCGAGGCCGTGAAAGCTTTAGAGGAAGAGGAAGAGGAAGAGGACGAGGGAGACAAAACTTTGACAAGGCCACTGTGGAGTGTTATTACTGTCATAAGCTAAGACATTTTTAATATGAATGTCCTGAGCTAAAAAAGGAGGCTAACTATGTGAAAGTTGATGAGGAGATATTGCTGATGGCAGATGTAAATTGTCAAAATGCTAACCGAGAGAGAGTGTGGTTTCTTGATTCAAGATGTAGTCATCACATGTGTGGGAAAAAAAAAATTTCTCTGATCTTGATACAAAGTTTAGAGAATTTGTGAAACTAGGAAACAATTCAAGCATGGCAGTGATGGGAAAAGGCAACATAAGGCTTCTTGTAAATGGGATTGTTCAGATTATCACTGGGGTATTTTATGTACCTGATCTGAAAAACAATTTATTAAGCATTGGGCAGTTATAAAAAAAAAAGACTTTCTATTTTCATTCAACGTGAAAAGCTAAAGATATATCATTATAAACATGGCTTGATCATAGAGACTATGATGTCTTCAAACAGAATGTTTATGTTGCTTGCTGCATCTATCCACAAGAGTCCACCTATTTCAATACAATCACAGAAGATTCAACGCAACTTTGGCATTGCCGATATGGACATTTGGGGTTCACATATTTAAAAACACTTCAACACAAGGATATGGTACATGGTTTACCACAATTGAAGACTCCTACAAAGTTGTGCAAAGATTGTTTGGTGGGTAAACAACATAGAGATTCATTTCCATAGAAGAGCACATGGAGAGCTTCTCATATTCTTCAACTGGTGCATGCCAATATTTACAGGCCGATCAAACCTATCTTAAACAGCAAGAAAAGGTATATGATTACCTTTATTGATGATTTTAGTCGTAAGGCGTGGGTGTACTTCTTGATTGAAAAATCAGAAGCTTTTATCAGTTTCAAAAACTTTAAGAGTTTGGTTGAAAAGGCAACAGGTTCAAACATAATTGGTCTACGTACCGATCGTGAAGGTGAATTCACATCAAACAAGTTCACCAAATTTTGTCGTGAAAATGGCATACGTAGACAGTTGACAGTTGCATTTACTCCACAACAGAACGGAGTTGCGGAAAGAAAGAACAGAACCATTATGAATATGATTTGTAGCATGCTGTCAGAAAAGAAAGTGCCAAAGATGTTCTGGCCTGAAGCAGTCAATTGGGCTATACATATTCTAAATCAGAGTCCAACTTTTGCAGTAAAAGATAAAACTCCAGAAAAAGTATGGAGTGGAGTTAAACCTTCAGTTGAATATTTTAAGGTTTTTGGATGTCTTTCTCATGTTTATGTCTCTGATAATAACAGAACAAAGCTAGATGACAAAAGCAGGGGTTATGCGTTACTTGGAGTTAGTGTAGAATCAAAGGCATACAGGTTATATGATCCCATGTCTCAAAATATCATAATGAACAAAGACATTGTATTTGAAGAAGATAAGAGTTGGGATTGGGATAAGAGTCATGAATGAGCAATTAACGCTGGCTTGGAATGGGGTGATAGTGAAGACAAAACAACCATAATTGATGTCAATGAAGAAGATAGTGCTGCTGGCAATGCTGCTAATCCTACAGATGAAGGGAATGACGAAGACAATGCTGCTGCTCCTACAGATGAAGGAATAGAGGATTTTTCTTCAAATGAATTAATTGAAGAAAACTCACCCAACTTCGATGCAGGAAGACACAGGACACTTCCAGTTTGGATGAGAGATTATGTCAATGGAGAAGGTCTTTCTGATGATGAAGAAACAACAAACTTTGCTACTTTGTTCACTGATGATTCGTTTTATTATAAAGATGTAGTGAAATATGAAATGTGGAGACAAGCTATGGATTCAGAAATAGAGGCAATCGAGAAGAATAATACATGGCAGTTGATGAAGTTACTGGCTAGAGGAAAAGTGATAGAAGTAAAATGGGTGTATAAAACTAAGCTCAACAAGAATGGAGAAATCGATAAACACAAGGCACGACTAGTAGCCAAAGGTTATGCTTAGCAGCATGGAATAGACTACACTAAAGTATTTGCACCTGTGGCACGATTAGATACAATTCGTTTGGTGGTTGCACTTGCAGCTCAAAAGAAATGGAGTATTTACCAGTTAGATGTAAAATCTGCATTCTTACATGGTGAATTGAATGAGGAAGTCTTTGCGGAACAACCTTGTGGATATGTGAAAAAGGGTTGTGAGCAGATGGTGTACAAGTTGAAAAAGGCTTTATATGGACTTAAACAAGCTCCACGAGCTTGGTATAGTTGTATAAAGTCTTATTTTATGAAGGAAGGATTTGAAAGATGTTAATATGAACATACTTTGTTCATAAAAAACAAGGCAGGAGGTAAAATTCTGATTATAAGTCTATATGTTGATGATCTTATATTCACAGGGAATGATGAGTCTATATTTGTTAAGTTTAAAAGTTCTATGATGCGTGAATTTGACATGACTAACCTTGGAAAGATGAGATTTTTTCTTGGTATTGAGGTGGTCCAAAAGGCAGATGGAATATTTATTAATCAAAAAAAGTATGCACTAGAGGTATTGAAGAGGTTTAAAATGGACAGAAGCAATCCAGTCCATAATCCCATTGTTCCTGGATGTAAGCTTTCAAAAGATGAAGATTGAGTGAAGGTTGAGAGTACTTTCTACAAACAAGTAGTGGGAAGTTTAATGTACTTAACTACTACTCGACTAGATGTGATGTTTGTCATGAGTCTTATCAGTAGATATATGGCAAATCCTACCGAGCTTTACTTGCAGGCTGCTAAAAGAATCTTAAGATATGAAAGGTACAACAGACTATGGTGTGTTGTACAAAAATGAAGAAGATGAGGAATTAACAGCCTACACAGATAATGACTATGCCGGGGATTTAGAGGACATGAAAAGCAGATCAGGTTATGTTTTTAAAATGAGTTCAAGAGCTATGTCGTGGTCTTCAAGGAAGCAACCAGTGGTGACTTTATCCACCATCAAAGTTGAATTCGTTGCAGCAGCCTCTTGTGCTTGTCAAGCAGTATGGCTAAGAGGAATTCTGGAAAAGCTCAAACATATTCAAACTAAGTCTATTATTGTTTACTGTGATAACAATTCAGCAATTAAGCTTTCCAAAAATCCAGTAATGTATGGGCGGCGCAGTAAACACATAGACGTTCGCTTTCATTTTCTCCGTGAGCTTACAAAAGCAGGCACTATAAAGATGATTCATTGTGGTACTCAAGATCAAATAGCAGATGGGATGACTAAGCCACTAAAACTAAATGTATTTTTGAAGCTGCGAGGATTGATGAGAGTGTGTCCAGAACCAAATATAAACTAATTGCTAAGTAACAATCAGTTTAAGGAAAAATGTTAAGTTGTCAGTTATTTCTAATTAATGTTTTGTCAAATCCCTGATTAGGGAGTGTATGTTATGTTGATCTATTTATTAGCTTGTAACCACATTCATAAAGTTTGCTTTGATATGGGTTGTTTTATTTCAGTTTTACATACTTGTAAGGCTATATATATATAGCCAACTCTTGGTTTTCAATTTAATAAGATTACTTCTCCCAAAACTTACTTATTTTTTTTTTAGAGAGTAAACCGCTGGTGTAGATAAGAGTTAATTATTTTGGGCTATTTTGGCTTGAGGGTCACGGTGCTACTTCCATGGAGGATGGGGGAGAAGGGTTAATTATGTTGATTCTCTTTGGTCATGAATTTGATTGTTTCTGGTAGCTGTTATTATTTTCAATTCGATTAAGTTTTTATCAAAAAAAAAGTAACCAAACCGAATTTTTTTTAAGAAACCAAAATTGATTCAAACCGACTGGTTTCAGTTCGGTTTAGTTCAGTTTTTTAGAACAAAAACCAGTTCAAACCGGTTTGGCTCAGTTTTTTGGTTTGGTTCGGTTTGGCTCGGTTTTTTTCGGTTTGGGTTCAGTTCAGTTTAGTTTTTTCAGTTTCAGACTTATAAAATCAAAACCAAACCGGTCGGTTTTTTCAAAATTCTAATTTGTTTAATTGATTTTTATTCCCAGTTTGGTTTTTTTATTATTTTTTTCTGAATTTCTTGATTTAATCTGTTTTTCAGGTTTTTTACTCACCTCTAATTTTTAGAAAATCGGATAAACTTTATTGTGTTTTTTTTTTTGTGAGAGTGTCTTTGTGGGTGGGAGAGTATCTGAGTGTGTGTGATTTTTTTTAATTAATTTTTTTTCTAGAATTTTTTTTTTCTTTTAAAATCTCTTCCCCTCGTGAAATTCTATATGAAAATCTCTCCTTTTTATATGTGGGCCTATTTATAGATAATAAAAAAATTAGTTAGAAGACAAAGTAAATCAAAATTAATTATTAAATTTTAAGAATAAATCTCTATTACTTATTTTATAATTTATAACTTGAAGACAAAGTAAAGAAAAATAAATTTTTAGATTAAAAGAATTAATTGTGGATTTTTTTATTTAAAATTGGGTTGTTTAATGAGTGAATTTTTAATTTTTAAATTAATTCTTTTCTTTGTACATCACTGAAAGATAAATATTATTTTTCTTTTTTTTT
>Ga0325410_1004762_pt1 | contig 15113 bp, 9 predicted proteins | sample PopdelMetagenome_16_FD_206182 | JGI IMG/M metagenome (GOLD analysis project Ga0325410, IMG submission 206182) | Populus deltoides microbial communities from Bellville, Georgia, United States - Xylem-PdIQD-R3 | ecosystem: Host-associated > Plants > Phyllosphere > Stem > Wood/Secondary xylem... | reverse complement strand
ATGTTTTTGGTTTGCTGTAGGTAATATAGACTTTACTTACTGTTTTGCTTTTTCTTTTTTGTTTCTTAATATTTTTTATGGTTCAAACAAGTTGTGTTGAGTGTCATAACTCAATTTTTGACCCCCTGTTTTCTAAATATTTTCAAAATTAAAAATATGTTCTTGATGTATTTGCGTTATTTTTAACATTTTCAACGTCATCTCAAGAGAATTCATATTTCAAATATCTTTTAAACGCATTCAGCTTTTAACACAATTTTTAAAATTATTGATTGTTCTCATCAAGTCAACGTTACCTTTTTTAAGCCTTTTTCAAAAAAAATTAAAAAATAAGAAAAACAAATATTTGGCCAAGCGACCAAAATGCAAAGAAAAAAAATGAAGGACTAAAGTGTTTTTGGAACCAAGCAATGGGGAGGAAAAAAATAAATCATTTTGCCTATAAATAGGTGGTTACCTCACATAAAGGAGGAGGGGGGCAAAAAAATAAGAATGAAATAAAATCTCCACTCTCTCCCGCACAAAAAACTCTAACTGTTTTTTGTAAAAACCTAGTCACCACACACAAGAAAAACCTAACCCCCATCTTTGCATAAAAGAGTCGCTATCTATAGACAAAAAAAAAAAAGACCCATCATATTTAAGCCCCAATAAACCTAAACTTGGCCGCTAGGAAGACAAAACAAAATGAATGCTCCTCACTCTCATTTTTTCTTCTCCATTTTTGGCTACCCACAACCTTTTTCCTCAAAAAACACATACACAAATCCAAAACCCCTCATCTCTTTTTCCCTTCTCACACGGTCCAGACCTTCACGCCACCATTAACACAAGACAATCTCTCTTCTCTCTTTGCTCTCACTGACAAACACCTATATCCACTAATTTTTTCAACTAAAACTAACTTAAAATGTTTCCAAATCAGACTAGAAACAACTTTAAAACCACCTCACAATCAACTCACCAATCATGTTTTCTAACTCTCTTCACCACTAAAACAACACCCCGCAACCACTATCACTACTCTTCCAACCTGTGATAGACACCATCGAGAGAGAAGGAAAGAATCAGGACAGCCCCTTACCCATCTATAGTTGATACACTAGTTTCCATCACCACCAACAACAACCACAAACTTCACCATTCATCAATCGTCACATACAATTTTCCTCTCTTTCCAGTTGTGAACTGACGACCCATCAACAACCATCAAACCAGCCTTCTCCATGCACGATTCTCCACCTGTGGTAGCAGCCGTTAAGCCTTTGTAGAGAGAGAGAGAGAGAGAGAGAAATGGATCTAAAAAGGAGAAAAGAAAGAAAAAGAACCAAAGTTTGCTGTGTGTTTTTTTTTTTGCTTTTACAGGTTCCTCTTTGTTACACTGTCAGTATATGAGTGAAGAGGGGAGGAAAAGTTATTCGATCCATGCCATCAGTGCCTCCCAAGATGCTAGAGCGACACCTAAATGTGTCGCCACTACTCTGGTGGTCCAAAAAGCTTCCAGTGTACTTCTTGAGTTTCTAGCAATCTCTCCAACCTGTTTCCAACCTTTGAAAGGACCATGTTGTAAATTTTAAATTTTTATCATGTGTTTGAATTTATTTTTGAATTTTTATTATTTATAAACATGTAATTGTGGGGTGTGTTGGTAAAATATAGTAAAATAAAGAGTGTGTGTGTTTTGTCTTTGTGCCTTCAATTTGACATGATTTGGTTTAAATCAAGATTCACATTGCTGGGTTCTTTAACGTGTTCTTCATGAATTTCTAGCGAAAACCTCTCGTTTGATTTTCATTTGCTTTGTTTTTATTTCTAGATTTTGTTTCTGGGCTTAGGCCTCTAGCTAAGAAACCCAACTCACGTGGCTGGGCTGAGCCCATTCTAACTATAAGGGCACATTTGGCATACCCGATTCCTATAAAAAAATGTTTTTTTTAATTCATAAGGTGATTTTGCCAAACACGGCCTTGTGACACTTTTTATGCCTCTGACTCTTGGATAAGGGTGTGTTTGGCAAACAAGCTCTACTGTTTTGTTTTAACATTGGTTGGTCTCTTTTTTTCTTGTCTTGGAAAACAAGCCTTAAATAATTTCCAAAAACTCTGAAAAAATTCAGGGACCATTTTGAAATTATTTGTGGGTCCCTCGGATGTTTTTCAAATAATTTCATTTAATATCGGGGTTGTAAACTTACATTGTAAGATACTTTTCTAGTCTTAAAAATACTTGTTTTTCTTCAAAATTTGTTAAAAATAATTCCTCATTTAAAAATGCAAAAATATGTTTTTATTTGTGTGTATATGGCCGGATTCTAAAAAAAATTCATGCATATTTTATAAACACAAAATTGCATTTGTATCTTGCTTTGAAATAAAATACAAAGAAAAGGTATCATAACCAGTTTATGATTATCCATTAGAAATTGGCCAAAATTTTACAACGTAATGCATCCTCTCAAAATTGAATTAAATGAATTAACAAAAATAAAATGTTATGAATTAACTGTAGACTTTAATATTTGAGCTATAAAATTACACTGTAAATTATATTTCTAGGTATTAAAAATACAAAGTAGAAATAAATACGACATTAAATTTGGGCTATAAAATGGTTAAGATTTAGCCTGATAAGACAGAAACCTCTTTACTAAGGGAGATCTGTCTGAAACCTTAGACAAACGAATAGAAACGTGACTTAGAAAGAAAACAATCAAATGACAATGCAACTTACCATACATAAGGTGGACTAGAGGTTATACGTCTTCCTCATGCATAATTAGTCCCCTTATCTAAACTCTCTCACAAACCATTAGGTTTTCTAATGATCATGATACTAGATAGCGACTCCCTTAAAATTATAATTTTATGATTAGTCCCAATACATACAAAACCCCTCTCGATCCAGGAGGTAGATCCACCATTCAATGTCGTGCACGACACGATAAGATGATGACTTCACTAGGGACATCTTTGGTTGGACTAAACTTTGTTGATTGTGTGCGTGTTGTGTCCTGTTTGTTTTGTTGGTCTATGTGATTTAATTTTAACACGTATTTTACATATTGTTCATGTATAAGTACATCGAATATGGATTTATACCTTCATGTTGTTTTAATTCTGAGTGTATAAACCCAATTTTATGTTAGATAAGGGATTATTGGTGCGCCTCGTGATCTTTAGTCGGGGTTTAGATTCGTGAAACACTCAACTATGATCTGAGTGTTTACTTGGTACTAATAGTCACAGTGGGCTCCAACCATTCTTTGTAAACACTTATACTACCTTCATAAGAGGTAGTCACTAAGCAGATCATAAACTTTTCATACTCCCTTTCCATATAGCCTACAATAGTAATATTGCATTCTTTATAATGACTAGAACCTACTTTTAGGATGTTGACTTCTTAATAATTCATTTTGCATCAAGGAAAACCTGATAAAAAATCTTGAACTTTGCAGGATTTATCTGAGCTAAGATCATGACTTCTATAACCTTTTGTGAATACGGGCAAAAATCTGATATGATATAACTAGTTGAAGTGAATTTCCTAAGGACCAAGGCCATGGAGTTACCGTGAATAACTAAAGTACACTGCTTTATAAATAATAGGGAGAAACTTGTGTTAGTCTTGTGTTATGTGGACAAGACACTATTTGAAAGAAGGTACGAGAAATTTGCTCATCTGATGAAGATTCTAGTGCAAATCTTGGCAATCAAAGCCATGTTGCATTTCTAAAATCAAAACTACAAATGCTTCACCTTAAAAGAAATTGACATTAGTCCCACTACTGAGGAGTATGCTCAGATTTTAAATTTCTTAAATGACCTTTATAAGACATATTTCAAACAAAGAATTGGAGTCATAACTGATGAAGTTGCTAAATTACAGCAGTTAGACAAAGTTGACCAATATATAACAATTAATGGGGGGCTTAAATGGAAGCTCATTGAAGTTAAGCTGAGGACAAACAAAGATAAGCGGAAGTTAGGAGATGAAAGATACCAAGCGGTTGCATTTGCCATCTTTGGGCTAGTCTTATTTCCTTTAAAAGCTACAATGATTATTAGTGTTGAAGCCACTAATGCCTTTATTGAGTATGAACAAATAAAGAGCAACCCTATTACATCTATCTTGGATGAAACTTTCCTATCGCTAAACTATTATAGGCTACATAGAAAGTGAGCAATACAATGTTGTATTCCTTTATTGTTCATATGGGTAGTAAGCCATTTATAAACTTCAAGAGAAGTTTTCAATAATTTCTAGTAGTTTAATATGAGGCCTTTAAAGCTGGTTATGAGAGAGCATTGGAGTAGATTGGATGAGAGAGTATGAGTAGAGAAATATCAAGTTGCCCTTTATTGTAACTTTAGATGGAAAGCCTGTTAGGTAGAAAATTCTTCTTATATCATGAGTTGTAGAGATAAAGCATGAGTTTTGCTGATTGGACTATCTAGTTATATTAGCTATTCATCCTCATTGGTTTCTAAACAGTTTGGGGGGATTCAACATGTATCAAGAACCTGGTGTTTAGTTAAATAAACCGAGTTATTCAAGAATTCTAACTCTTTAGTTGTACTGGCTCACATAGGTGAAGATGAGGTTGAATCCTCAATTAGCCCTAATTACTCAATTTAGAGAAACGATGGGTTGTCTGGGGTTTTTGAAAGCTTTGGAATATAAGGCCCAATGGTGGTTAACAAAATTAGACCATCTATCACCAAAGAACCTAATAGAAATAGGGTTAGCAATGAAAAGAAGTTGTGAGATGAACTTGATAAGCTTAGAATTGAGTTGAGTAATAATAAGAGTCGGTAGAAATTCTTAAAAAACTAGATTTTTATATAAAAAAAAAGATGAAGGTCTTTTTGAACCGACAATTGAGATAAAAGGATGAATAGATAGTCGTATTAATGCAACACTTAGAACAGGGAAATAATGACCAAGAAATGATTGGTGAATGGCAAGACATGGCCAAAAAGTATATGGAGATTGCACAGGGGATCTAAAAGCAGTCGAAAAAAAAGATGGCCAAGTATAAAAATCTAGTGAACAAGCATATAATACTGGAAAAACAGCTAGTTACTCTAAAAAGGACTTTCAAGGGCAACGCACGTGCTGATAAAGAATTGATAGCTTCTTTAAAAAAGATAAGAGGTAATAATAGAAGGAGGTTAGAAGCAAAAAAAAAAAAAGGTTGGCGAATCTCAGCATTGAGGAAGAAAAAAGATTAAGATTTGAATATACAGTTCAAGTTGATAATAAAAGAGAAGTTAGAAAGGCAACCGAATTAGACATGAGAGATTATCAAGAAAGAACAAATTCCATAAGAGAACGAGTCACCATATTCCAATTCGAGTTAGAAATCTAGAATAAGGAATTGAAGAACCTAGAAGAGCAGTATCTAGAAGCTGAGGAAAGTTGAATGAGCTAAGATAAAAGTTCAAAGAATGGCAAGATCACATCAACATATTTAATGTCTAGATGAACACGAAGATAACTGAGCTTGACATTTAATGAGAAGAATTTCAAATGAGCATTCATGCATACATGCTTTGGGGTTTATGCTTTGGGGTTTAAATGTCATGGGAGCATATTCAGGTTAAAACATAGGTCCTTACAAAATCCCAACCTACAGAATCTACAACACCAAATTTCATCAAAGAAAAATGAAAGATGAGAAATGTACATATCGTGATGCTCACTTTCAAGAGGATTTGGACTCCTTAAAAATTAACATAGCCCGCATCATTAGCCTACTTGAGTAAACTCTTAAGAACTTTTATAGTGAAGGTCCATCCAATCGACCTGTGACCTTTGTTTATACTCAGGTAATAATCTAGTCTGAAGAAGGAATGAGTGGGTAAGGTTAGGAACCCAATGCAATATGATATTTGTGTAGTTAACTATACCTGCACTAGCCCCAGCCCTAGTAATCATGGATGCATTCGCCAATGAATTTCACAAGACAAAATACTTTGAGGATGTTGATTATGATAAGATAATAGCGTTAGAAGTAAAAGTAAGGTCTATCAGAGGTATTGACTTGTATGATCTTGTCCAAACTACTGAGTTGTATCTAGTTTTGAATATGGTTGTACCAAAAAATTCTATGTATGTGAGTTATAAAGTACACCGAAACTTAGTGTATTGTCATTTACCTCAAGTCCTATTGTAATAAGATGGCAGAGGTGGTGCATGATGAAAAGTTAATGCATTTCTTTCAGGATAGCTTGAGTGGGGCAACACTAAATTAGTACATGAGGTTGGACAACACAAAAATCCAGAGATGGAAAGACCTCGTAGATGCTTTAATCAAGTCACATAAGTACAACATGGACATTTCTCCTGATAGATCAGGTCTGTCTTTTTTGGAAAAGAGAGACAAAAAAAAACTATACATGAATACGGTCAACAATGGAGAGATTTGGCTTCGCATGTGCATCCCCCACTTTTAGATAAGAAAATGGTCACCGTGTTTGCTAATATGCTTAAAACACCCTACAACGAGCATGTGATGGGTAATTTAGCTCAACAATTTACTAATGTTGTAGTAGTAGCAGCTGAGCATATAGAGTAAAGAATACGATGAGGGAGAATCTCTACACCCACTCAGAAGAAAGGCTCTGATGGGAAGAAAAAGATGTTGATAATATCAAGGGTGGCTATAAAGGCAGGAAAAATAGTTTCCAAAATTATAGCACTCAAACCTCTTCATCCTAAATAACCAACATCAATTTCAACTCACCTTTTCCCGTTAAAAATCATGAAACATAAAGTAACCAAGTTAATAACCATATTAAAAACCACCAAGAAAGAACTACCAAAGAACCCAAAAAAACTACTCTCGTTACATATGCCTTTGAGTAAAATATACTAGAAATTACTAAACATTGGATAAATGGCTCCAATAACACTCACACCACTACAACCACCTCATCCCAGTTGGTATAAACTAGAGCTCACCTATGAATATCATTCTGTTGTAGCAACAAACAATAATAACACTTAGAATGCATTAAAAAACAAGTTCTTACAATTTATCAAAGCAAGATGGATAACATTTGAAGCGGCTCCTAAAATGAATACAAATTCTCTGCCTTATCATGTTATGGGTAGTGGGATTGTGAATGCACTAGAGACTGAAAGCCCGAGGAGTTTAAAGGTGTCTCTAGATGGGATCTATGAAATGCTTGTAAAAACTAGACATAAGAAGGGTAGTTATCAGAATAGGTCGATGAACAGGAGTTTCTCTAAGTATCACAAAAAAAGGTCAAATGATTAATTAATGTGAATATTTCTACAATAAGGTGGTACGAAAGTTAACTCATGGAACTCCGAAAATCAAAGAGGCAACAAGCAAAGAGGTATCTGTAGTGGACGAACATAGCATGAACAAAGAAATTTACGGGGCACAACTCACGACTGATGGGTTACCCAAGTTGATTCTATCTAAACCCAAAGTGGCAAGTAAAGGGAGCTATAATGTTTTGTCGTATAGTTATGGGTATTCCTTCTAAATCATGTAACCAACGCATGTTTTTCAAGCAGAAGTTGGAGGTTTGACTTGTAGTGTGAGGTTTTTTACCCCTAAAGAGCTTGAGAAACAAAGAAAATCAAAGGGCAAAGAGGTGGTTGACTTGTCCAATGAGATAAACAAGCCTATAACTGAAGAAGAAACTAATGATTTACTAAAGTTGATAAAGCATAACGAGTATAGTGTTGTTGAGCAACTCAAAATAACTCCTGCTAAGATATCTCTGTTATCTACAAAAGGTGCTAAATAAGGCATATGAGCCTTAAAATATCAATCAAGAGACTATGAAGCACTTGGTAGGCAAAATTCAAGCCTAAATTATTTGTATTTCACTTAAGATGAGTTGGACCCTGAGGGTACTAGACACAATAAACTGTTACACATTATGGTACAGTGCAAAGATGTTTTAATAGGCAAGATATTGATTGATAATGGCTCAGCATTAAATGTGTTACTAAGATACTTGCTGAAGGAGATGCTTATTCATGTATCACATATGAAAGCTAAGTATTATGATGGAAAGGGCGTATAATGGTTCACCAACATACATAGTCGGGACTTTGAAAACAGAGTTGTATGTGCGGCTGCAAGTGTTTCTAGTGACACTTCAAGTGATGGACATCCATCCTTCCTATAGCCTGTTGTTAGGAAGGCATTAGATTCATGCAGCTGGGGCAGTAGCTTCATTGTTGTATTAATACTTGAAGTATATCATGAATGAAATGTTGTTAACAACCAAAGCTGAATAAATAGTTTTATGATAAGAAAAGCGGCCATACTCTTCATCGAAGTAGAGGATTATAGGGATGAAAATATTCACACTTTCGAGATTGTGAATTTTCCTGAAAATAGTGTCCTGAGACAACAAAAAATCTCTGAAGTATTGAGGATGACAACTAGTTGTTTCCTGGAACATGAGATTCCATTTTAATTTGAACATAACACTAAAATGCTAGAAAAGGTTTAATCTGATGAAGATGAAATGTGTTGATTAGAGGTTTGAATTTGGGTATAAGCCCAAAAAAAATGATTATAGAAGGGTTGTCAATATTAAAAAAGAAGCAAGAATGGCAAGAATCAAAGGAAGAGAGCCAGAAGAAAAGAAGTTGGCAATCCCACCACTTGAGTAACGTTTCTAAGGTCTGCTCAGGTGATATGATCTAATGATGAAGTGCTGAAGATAGTTGACATCTGCATCAACACTTTAGAGTATGAGAAAAAGGGATAGAGTGTGGAGATAAAAGTTAAAGTGGAGGATGAGATGCTACCTCAATTTTCTATTCACACAATTAAGGAGACTCCTGCTAGAACTTTTGTAAGGAGACGAATAGATGGGGAGATATTTCAGAATTGGAAAACTGAGCTTGTTCTATTTGTATTTAAAAAATAATTGTTCTTATTTGATCATGCATGTTAAGATATTTCCGTGATATCGATCTTTTGTAAGAACCAAACATCTTCTGTATAACATCATTCTTGAGAAAACCTAGGCAAACAAAATAAGGTAAGATACTTGGGGTTATGATCAGGTTGGGAACAATTCAAGAAACCTAATAAGACTGGCTACATAATTTCTTTTCTAAGAAGATAGAAAATAAGAAGCAAGTTATTCAAATCCTCCAATGTCTTAAGAACTAAAGATATAACTAGAAAAGCTGGCATATAAGAAGCATAGTGAATACTAAGTAGTGGTCAAAACACCCTAGCAGGGGTATTTATATAGTTACAATAATGATTATGGGAGACTCGAAAGGTCACAATCGTTGAGACAAAAGTACCTAGATAATAGGATAGACATAGATCATCTTAGTTTATCAAATGAGCATCCTTTTTCTCATAGATCAAACCCACAAGTAGTAGCTCGAGCAGGCCAAACCAAAGAAGCCATCAAGACTTGCTAAAAAGATTGCAGCTTTAAGAGACATAGTCTGAAGAAAGGGGATCTATGTTTCTCAAGTAAAAAATACATGCATATTAACCCCAAAGCATTGCATTTTGATCCTTGCAAGGAGTCCAAGTAACGAATCTTTAATGGATTTGAATTTTTTTCCCAGCAAAAAAAAACTATTAGAGGTTTAATTCCTGTCAATACAAGGGAAAAGAAAGCCTAATTTTCAAGATATAAGATCGTGAGACATCTGTAAGGTTATGTATATGCAACTTTAAAGATTACCATTTTAAGTGCATTTTTAGGCCACTTACTCTTTAACAATGTCTTTGAAATTATTTTCTCTTGAGTATGTCTTTGAGCTCTTTCTTTCTAGATAGTACGTTGTTTTAGCCCTATCCCTTTTATATAGTGGTTTTGACACTATTTTCTCCTGAGTGTGCCTTTGAGCCCTCGCTTTCTAGATAGTGCGTTGTTTAACCCTATCATTCTTACATAGTGCTTTTGGCACTATTTTTTTTAGTGCACCTTTGAGCCCTCACCCTTTTAGATAGTGTGTTGTTTAACCCTATCTTCTTTATATAGTGCCTTTGGCACTATTTTTTCCTAAATGTGCTTTTGAGCTCTCACCTTCCAAATAGTGCATTATTTAACCCTATATCTTTTATACAGTGCTTTTAGCACTATTTTCTTTTAATTGCCCCTTTGAACCCTCGCCTTCTAGATAATGTGTTGTTTAGCTTATCTCCTTTTACATAGTGCTTTTGGCACTACTTTCTTTTGAATGCGCCTTTGAGCCCTTACCCTTCTAAATAATGCGTTATTTAGCCCCTATCTCTTTTATAACATCTTCTAATTAGCCTTATCTCTTTTAAATAGTGCTTTTGGAATTACTTTCTTTTAAGTGCATTTTCAAGCCCTCGCTTCTGACATTTTTGTTAGATGTTTCATTCTCGAAGATATATATGAACAACTCATCATTTCGAGAAGGGTTAACCACTTCTTGATTTGATAAATCTACATCTTTTTATCTTTTCTTATTTACAAGCTTACTATCTAAAGTCTCTTACGAGATTTTCTATCGAAAGCATTGTAAAGAGGAGGCAACTATCATAACCTAATTTTGGGTTCCCCCCAAACTTGTCTTTTTCTCTTAAAAAAAATGAATGAAAAATGATAGAGGATCAACAAGAACAACTTGAAGAAGGATTTAAATGCATAAACAAGAGATGAAGGGACCAAACTAGAATCTTGGAGAAAATTGGAAACTCAATTGCACCCTTGAAGGACCTAAAAGTGAAGGATAAGGCAATTAAGTCTCCTTGTCCATTTTCTAGGCACTACTCCCATTACTGGAAAGCTAATTCCTTTGCTCATCACCAAGCACTAGTCTTATTTCCAAGAAGCTAATTCCTTCACTCGTTACCGAGCAGTAGTCTTATTACCAAGAAGCTAGTTCCATCGCTCATTATCAAGCACTAGTCCTATTATTGGGAAGCTAATTCCCTCACTCATTACCGATCATTAGTCTCATTATCAGAAAGCTAGTTCCTCTACTCATTACTAATTAATTTATTTAAAAAAAAATTAATAAACAAAATAATTAAGGTGTTAAACACCTACCCGTTGTCGAAACTTTCATCGTGTCTCCCTGCTGCTGCACAACTCATGAGATCTCTCTTGTAACAACAAGTATACACCATTATATCACCTTTCACTCTTACCACCACAACAATTTAGTTCTTACATTATAACAACTCCTAAGCAAAATAAACGTTAGCCAACCCCGGTCAATCCATCATGACTATTTTAAAACACAGTTTCTTATTTTAATTATAACTAAAGTTATAAAAATATGATTTTGGGTGTGGCTTGTTTCATATGAAAGATAAGATTTCAAGCTACATTTTTACTAAAGAAATGAAAGTGCAATCTGTCATTAAAGTGCCCAAAGCACCCATTATCATGATTTGTCGAAACTATTCAATACAATTTTCAGCTTGACCTCCCATCATATTTTGACTCATATCTAGAGTTGTAGAACTCCAAATTAATCAAGTTTGGTCCCGTTGCAAAGCTAACACCTCGATCTATGAATTCTATGCAGAAATCAATCCTAGATTTTATCATTTTCATGCCCTAATCTCCTTTGGACTTTAGGAGATGAGACTGTCCAATTTTCCTTTCTACAACTTTACAATAAGCTGAACTTTTTTATTCAATTTCTCACCTTTCAAAACATTAATCACTATGTCATTTACATTGCAATATCATTAAATATAAATTTCTAAAACTTATCACCTGACTCATATTTACTTAAAATAATTAAAACTATTTCAAGGAAAAACATGCTCATTGTAGGAATTCCTACTTATTTTGCCTTTCACGATGCTAGCATAGTCGTATTCACTTCTAATTTATCACAAACATTTATTATAATTCACACTAACAATAGTGTAATGAGATAAAAATATATATTTTCCATTAATTTCTCCCTTATACACAAAATCAACCTATCACAACAACTCTCATCTCTAAGTTCTTTAACCATTCCTAGGTTTTCGATTCACAATGACATAATTGATTCAATCATGTTATACAATATAACTAAACTTACCTAAAATCAATTTACACACAAAATTATAGGTTGATAAATCACAATTCACTTAAATAAACATATTTTTATTATACATCAATTAGTACCCTTTGGCCGGCCATGAATGCCTTTAGGATTACCATGTTTTCTTCATCAATTCCTACTAATTTAACACCCATTATAAGTTACTCTAACCCAATTTAGTCAATTTATAATTAATTTGCATTTCCCTCAAAAACTTTCCATAAACCCTAACTTGAAATTTATAATTTCTACTTCAAAAATATTGTTAGAATATGTTTAGAACCCCTTACTGGATGTCATTCTAATCTTCGGATCGTAGCCTGTTGAAATTTTTTGATCCTCCCTTTAATTTCTCCTTGCTACCATGAATAGTGCAGCTTTACCCCTTGGTTTTCCTCACTTTTCTCTCTTGATTATATGTTTAAGATGTAGTGTGTAACAATTTCCTTCACCCCTCACATCCTTTATTTTCCATGGTTTTTTTCCAATGAATTTTCTTCAATTTTGTTGGTTTTTCTCTCTTCTTTTTTTCTTTCTTCCAACCAGCCTTCAGGAGTGAGAGGGAAAGAGTTTTTATAGTCAATTTTTTTAACCAATTACACATTAAACCCTCCCTTTCATTTAACTCTAAATTTTCCCCTAAAAGTTTGTAATTGATTTCTCCTCTTATCATTTCTTTTTAATTTTTCCCTTAACATTAAGTCTTACTTCCCTCAATTCAGTTTCAATTTTTTTTGTGAAGAATTTAGTTATGGGTATACAAATTATGTTTATGAAATAATTTGGGTTGAAATTAAAATAATTAATTAAGTGCAAAGACTTAATTAGACTTTTAATAAGTCAAATTAATTGTATTAACAACTTAATTGGTAGAAAAATAAATTTGAAGGCCTAATTCGGGCTTAATTGAGAAGATTAAAATTTTAAAGGATCAAATTTAATTTTTACTAACTCAATTAGATGAAATTAGGGGTGAAATTGCAAGAAAATCAAAGTTTTATATCAATTAAAGGCCAAATTGAAGAAATTTAAGATCAAGGATCATGATACAAAAGGTGCAGAAATATAGGGACCATAATTGAATAAAACAAGGGTCGAGTTGAAATAATTAGGAGTTTTAAGAGCCAATTAAGAGTGAAATTGAAAATATCCAAGACTATAGACTTTGTTGAAAAACGCATTAAAATTAGAGGACCCTTTTGACACTTCACAGGGGTAAAATTGAATTGATTTCTAAAAGCAAGATCAATCAAAGGTTTAATTGAATAAATTCAAAAGATTGAGAGCTAAAATTAAAAAGAAAAATTAAAACTTGAATTAACCTAGTGCTACCAAACAACACCGTTTCATTTAAATAAAATGCAATTTGACCAAAATGGTTTGTTTTGGTTCAAAACAAAGCTGTTTTGTTTGATCTTGGAACAAAAATCAAATAGGGCCATACAACTTGTCATCTGACCACTACTGATCTTCTTTCCAAAAAATTCCTGAAAAAAGCCTAGTTTTGCTACCACCTTTAGTGTCTGTTTCTCCCTTATCTCTCCCCGAAGAAGATAAGAAACATACCCCATCACACATTGTCTTTTGTACTCTTGCCTATAAAAAATAAAGGCTCTTTTGCAACTCTAAAGGCGTTGCTACAAGAGGTTAAAACCCACACCCCAACCAGCCATACATGTTAGAAAATAACAAAAACCAGCAAGTGTACTTCCATTGTCAACTCTCAAACGATGTAAAGGTTGATCTTTAACCTCAATGGATGGCTGGGATTCATTCTTCAATATCAAAGGGTGAGGATTGTCTACCACAAGTCCTCTAAATGATCCTCATTGCCCTTTAAAAACCCATGCCAAAGGCCATTGATGGGGAAAGACTTGGAAAACTTATACCCTTACACTGCCAAACCTGAAAATCCTTTGCCAAACCATTAAATAACCAAGAAAAAAAAAACCCCTTCTCCTTTCATTTTGCTTATTAAATGATTGCATTGGATGTTCATTATGCATTCCCTTTTCAACTACTTGTTAGTTTTGATGCAATAGGTGTATTTGATTTTTTTTTTAGATGCTTAGTTATGATATGATTGTATATATATGCGTAAGTTTTGTTTGAGGCTTAGTTTGATGTTTAGGATTGTTATTGAAGTGATAAATGACAATTTGAGACACATTTTAGCATGTTTAATAAAAACCTATGTTTTAATGTTCAAGATGTTTAATAAAAGCTTAAGGAAAAATGTGTTAAAAAGGTAGTGTTTTGTTTTTGTTATTAGATCATTGTTAGTGGTTGGCTAGGTTTGCTTGAGCTAAATGCATGTTATATATGGTTGAGAATGTGAAAAATAATCAATGGAATAGTGTTGAAATGTGTTTTTGGTTTGTTGTAGGTAATATAGACTTTATTTACTGTTTTGAATTTTCTTTTTTGTTTCTTGTTGTTTTGATGGTTCAAACAAGGTGTTGAGCATGCTTAAGCTATGGTTGTTCGGTTTAGGCTATTTTTTGGGTTCTTAATGCTTGTTTTTAGGTTAAACCTTTACTAGGCATTTCTAGGTTGGTATTTTTTGGATGAACATTGCCTTAGGTCCTTGATTTTTGTTTCTTTTTTTATCAATTCTTGGCTCTTACATATGCATTTTAGCTTGTTGATCATTAATCTAAGATTCTAAGGGTTTAAAAACACTAAGATCATGGCGTTTGATCTTTGGTTATTTCGATTTACTTTTTGCAAAAAAAATTAAATAATCATGATATTAAGTTGTTTATCGTGCTAATCCAACCTTAAAATCTTGTTTGAAAGTTGTTTTTATATGTCTTCGTGCCTTTAATTTGACATGATCTAGTCTAAATCAAGATTCACGTTGCTAGGTTCTTTAATGTGTTCTTCATGAATTTCTAGCAAAAACCTCTCGTTTGATCTTCATTTGCTTTATTTTTATTTATGGGTTCTGTTTGGTTTGGGTCTTGGGCCAGGAAGCGCAACCCACATGGTTGGGCCGAACCCATTCTAACTATAAAAGTGTGTTTGACATGCCCAATTCCCACTAAAGGAAAAAAGTGATTTTTTTT
>Ga0325410_1004761_pt1 | contig 15113 bp, 14 predicted proteins | sample PopdelMetagenome_16_FD_206182 | JGI IMG/M metagenome (GOLD analysis project Ga0325410, IMG submission 206182) | Populus deltoides microbial communities from Bellville, Georgia, United States - Xylem-PdIQD-R3 | ecosystem: Host-associated > Plants > Phyllosphere > Stem > Wood/Secondary xylem... | reverse complement strand
GTCAAATACCAACAGGTTATACTCCGTCGGTAACCCCGTCGGTGAAACCGTAAATTTTTCTTATTTTTTTATGTAACGCTTTCAAAAAATCTTGAATTGCAATCTTACAGCACACACAACACAATAACAAGGGCTAACCATTAAAGAAGAATAAATATTTCATGTTTCAAATTATTACATAATTATAAAATAAGATTTTATAACATGTTTAGTTAATCGGAATTTTCATCTTCGTCCTCTATTGAATTGTTATCATCAGCTTCATCGCACTCTTCAATTTCGTTATCATCTTCTTCAACAACATTCTTTTTTCCACTAGTAGAGCTCAGAAAAACATTCAACTCCTCTGCGTCAACATCAACAAGACTATCGTTGAAAACACGAAAATTCAAGTATTCTTCTAAGTCAATCGACGGAGCAACTCGGTATGGTTCAACCAACTCACTGGCTTGAAAGACTTCATCTATCACACTTGTGTCTTCGTTCTCATCCTGAACAACCTCGACACGACCCTTGGGTTTTGTTTTTAAAACGGATAACCAATCAACTCTTGATCGGTCCTTTCTAAAGGAAGGGGTGTATGTGTAATAAACTTGTTGGCATTACTTTGCGAAAACAAAGACGTCGTTTACGTTGTGGTGTCTAGCTTTTGAGTTGATTTCAACGAGACCATAGTGAGGATCTACTATGATTCCTCTGTCAGTTGTGTCATACCAATAGCATTTGAATAAAAACACTCTATTTTGCTCGCTATGATATTGCAGTTCGATGACCTCTTCCAATCTACCGTAGTAGTCAACTTCAAACTCACTAGAAGTCAATCCCTTAATACAAACACCGTTGTTGTATGTCTTTCTTCCATGCCCGTATTCTTCAGTATGAAAGACATATCCATTGACAAAATACCCATTATAGCACTTGACTTTTCTTTCAGGGCCCAGACATAGTAAAGACAATGAAATAGCAGCACTACCTCCCATTTGATAAACCTAGCTTGTAAATTAAATACAACAATAATCAATAAACGGATAGTATATAACATTGACTACAATTAATTACACTGCAAGAGATAATGAGTTTGTGATAGGACTTACATGTGTTCTAAACCATGTGGCAAATTGTTCATCTTATAATTGAAAGATCTGGGATTCGGTCAACTGTGAATTATTGGATAGTAAGTATCGTCGATGTTGCCTGTAAGGTTGTTCCAAATTATATGAGTGTATGGTATCACAAAACATAAATAGTACACTCTTGACAAAGTTTAAGTCGAACATCTACTTACTTAATAAAAGGTCTCAACTCATCACAATTAAATAGAACATAATTGTGTGCTTGTCTGAACTCTATTTCAGACAAATATCTTCCCCTCATGGCATTTTTAGGTGTGGGTCATCCAGGATTGGAGAATATTGACAAGTTCCCACTTAAATGCACTTCACCACCACCATCATGTCATGGAACACAGTTTATCCTCGTTCTCAAATGAGGTTCGAAATAGTATGAGATAAATGTTGAGATCTCCTCAACAATATACGCCTCATATATTGACGCCTCAACATGCGCCTTATTCTTAACCTTTTTTTTAAGATTGAACAAGTACCTGCATATATATATATATATATATATATATATATTAATAAAACATTATCAATTAAAAACATTAAATTAAAAATAAAAATATTTAATTATAAATTACATAACTCATGTAATATCTAACCTCTCGAATGGATACATCCATCTGTACTGGACCGGTCCTCCAACTTTTACCTCAAACGGTAAATGTACGGGTAGATGCTCCATTGAGTCAAAAAATGATGGAGGGAATATCAACTCAAGTTTGCATACTGTCTCGATGATATTCTTTTCAAGCCTTTCAATGTGATCAACATTCAACTTGCTGGAGCATATATCTCTGAAGAAATGACTGATCTCCATTAGTGCATTCCATATCCCCTTTGGCAACAAATCACGAAAAGCTAATGGGATGAGTGTTTGCATAAACACATGGCAGTCATGACTCTTCATTCCATATAATCTGCATTCCTCTGTATTAACCAGCCTTGATATGTTTGAGGCCTGTCCATCGGGGAAACGCAAACTCTTAAGCCATTTGTAGACTAGTAGTTGTGCATTTTTCTCTAGCACGAAACTTGCTGTTGGTTTTGCGACCCGTGACCCATCACAAACCAACTCCATATTTTTACAGTTACAGAACAAAGCTACATCCAATCTAGCCTTGATGTTATCCTTTGTCTTCCCCTTCACATCCATGACGGTGTTGAAAATGTTTTCAAACACGTTCTTTTCAATGTGTATGACATCAAGGTTATGGTGGAGAAGATTGGTCTTCCAATAAGGAAGCTCCCAAAATATACTTCGCTTCACCCAATTATGAGTCAAATCAAAACCAGAAAACTTTTGCTTACCTGATTGGACACCAAACACAATGTCACCGTACTCTGACACAAAATCAAACAATTCTTCACCGGAAAGATGCGGGGGTGCAACATCATTTTCAACTATGCCAACAAGGAAATCCTTTTTGTTCTTTCTATACCTGTGGTTATGTGGCAAGAAACGACGGTGACAGTAAAAAAAAGAAGCTTTACCCCCGTTTGTTAGCGTGAATGCCTTGTTGTTCTCCATACAGTATGGACATGCGAGCTTTCCATGCATGCTCCAACCAGAAACCATTCCATAAGCTGGGAAATCATTGATAGTCCACATCAAAGCTGTTCTCATAATAAAATTTTGTTTCCTTGAGATGTCATAAATCAAAGCTCCAGAGGACCACAACTGCGTCAACTCATCAATCAACGGACGAAGACAAACATCTATATTCCAACCCGGACTGCTCGGACCTGGTATGACCATAAATAAAACATGAACTCCGGCCTCATACACATCCTCGGTGGCAAGTTATAAACCGTCAGTATGACTGGCCAACAAGAATAAAGAGCAGCAAATGACCCAAATGGGTTGAATCCGTCTATACACAACCCAAGACGCACGTTCCTTGATTCAGCTGAAAAGTGAGGATGCATACTGTTAAAGTATTTCCAGGCTTCACCGCTAGAAGGATGAACCATCACTCCATTAACCGCATAGTGTGATTGGTGTCATGTCATGTGCTCAGCAGTCCTTGGTGACATGAATAACCTCTGCAGTCTAGGTGTGATTGGGAAGTATCTAAGTTTTTTTATATGCCACGAGAGTCTTCCCTCTACCAGTTCTGGGTTTGTAACGGGAATGCCCGCATGTCATGTACTCGGTCATCTCAGCATTTTCAAGGTAGTATAACATGCAGAAGTTAGGGCATATATCAATTTTCTGGTATCCTAAACCGAGGGGTTTCATTATGGACTTGGCAGCATAGAAGTTCTCTTTCAGCCTGTTCCCTTTAGGTAAAATGCTTCTCGCCCATTCAATAATCTTGTCATAACCGGCCTCACTCAACCCGTGATCCGACTTGATGGTGAACACCTTTGCTAGGGCTGATAATTTACTGTGGTTCGTGTAGCCATCCCATAATGGTTTGTCAGAATCTCTCAACAGATCAAAAAACTTTGCTGCATATGCATTAGGTTCTTCTTCTACGATTGGACATTCCCTGACATTACCTTCACTCATTCTCATTGCATCCATAACCATATTCCTGTAAGGATTACTGTTCTCATTTCCAACTTCATGCATGTTGCTAGCTCCAGAAGTTGACCCAACCACCTGTTCTTCCATGCTCTCATCATGAACAAATAGTTCTCCGTGAGCATACCAACACAGGTAATCTTCCATGAACCCTTTGGTTAGAAGATGCATCGTTATAACATCTTGATACAGAAACTTTAAATTTTTACACTTCCTTCATGAACACCTAATACCGCCATCAGTAAAATTCCTCTGAATAGATCTTGTGAAATTAATAAAACCCTGGACACCGTTTCAATAATCCATCCTTTGCAATCCTTGGGGTGAGTCCCGATACATCCATGAACGATCATCCATGACTTCTATTGAACCTCTATAAAACATAACAAAAATATTGATTTTCCCTGACATTATCCAACAAACTAAAACAACACTTATGTTAAATATTCATTATCAATTATCAACTATCAATGTTCATACATACAAATTTATACAAAAATCACAACTTCAAAATAGAATTCATAACAATTAAACAAGACTCGTTAAACAAGCTATTAATTATTTATTTCATCACAACGACACATTTAATTCAGTGTAATTCAAACAAAATTTCAACAATTTACAAACAAATATAATTTGATAAAATCTAAAAAAAAAACTATAACAACTACAAAATTATACATTCATACTAATAGTTTCTTTGACAAATAACAATTAAACAAGTACAAACGTTAACAAAATACATATACTATAACAATAAAATTCACAATTAAATATTAAAACTAAAAAGGACAGATTTACTTACAAAAAAATGATAAAATCTACAAGAAATGGATATTGTAACCACGTACGGATATTGAGTGCTCGTGTTGAGAATAGTGGAGAGTTGGGATGGGTGTGGCTATAGTTTGGGAGGGAAGAGGTGGGATGGGAAAGAAGAAGAAGGAGAAACAGAGGAAGAGAGTGTCGGCAGATCGGTGGGTATATAATGGTTTTTTTGCGATGAAATCACCGACGGATTGCTTCCGTCGGTGATTCCATCGGTGACAGTGCCACGTCACTGTACGGATATCTCAGTTTGAATTCCTCTGTAATTTTGTCAGTAAAATTGTCTGACGTCACCACGCCGTTGCATATTTCCAGACAAACTATATACCCCGTCGGCGAAACGGTCGATATATACCGATGGAAATATTCCGTCGGTATATACCGACCGTTTCATCGACGGATGTAGGCCATCGGTATATACCGACAGATTTTGAGACGGAATTATGTCCGTCAGTAATTATTATTGACAGAAACATTCCGTCGGTAATTCCGTTGGTTTTCTCTGGTTTTCTAGTAGTGTCAGTGGTAAAAGAATTCATATATGAGCCATGCATGCGTGCATATGCAGGGCTAAGAAGTACAGGGTACTGGTCGACTAATATTCTGTCTAAGTAACCCTACAATCTGAAGGCATTTTTGGGTCTGGCCCTTGCCTACTGAATTGAGCCGGTATGGAGGATATGTATATAACTTTATTATATTTTAATCACAAAAAAAACAAACTCGTAGCTTATAAGGTACCTGACATCACTTTTTGCTTGAAAATTATGTATCAGTCATGAAGAATATTATATATGGTATTATTATATTTGTATAAATATATATTTATTATTAATAAAAGTTTAATTTATTTTTAATATTCATATAATATTATATTAATTAATCTAGAGTAAAGATAAAATCCATAAGACAAAAATGTCTTGTAAAGAAAATTATAAAATTGTTATAATTATAAGATTCTCATTGCATCAAAGCATTGTTCCTAAAATGTTTCTAGTCGATACTCTCTTAAATACTGAACATTTATTAAAGTTGTAAAGATTGGTACATATTATTAGAACTAGTATATAAGTTTTTGTCATAAGACATGTACATTGAACTGACCCGCATGAGAATTTCGTATGAAAAGATCACATATGTTTATAGCAAGGCTCAAGTGATGATTGTGTTAGTGATCCTTATACTTGAGATCAACATATAGAAAATGTTATGCTTTGATCATGTTACTTGCTATCTTAATCGACGTAATGAAAGGGCATAAATTTGGTATAACATGAACTATATGAAGGTACTTGAATAATTAATAGAGGATTCATCACCCTATGAGAATTAGAGAAAATGATTTAAAAAGAGTTTCAAATCTTATTCAGACAATCAATGATTATTATATAGAAAAAAAAACATGATTTAACATAGCTGACATATTTCATGTTTTAATGTTAAATGAGAACATTATTGATGAAAGGATATTAATTAAATTGAGAAATCGGTCACTAAAATTTTGGAGATCATGACATGTTGTTAGACGATGCACCTGATCTTCAAATATAAATTAATTACTTGTTTAATTGATAATAAATTAAATTATTTAATTATATTTCATTAGAATTATAATTTATATTTGGGTCAACATATTAGGAACCTAATGGGTCATACATATTAAGAACCAGTAGTTAGAAATTAAATTGGGATGATTTAATTAAGTATGACTTGATTAAAATTTTAATTTTAGAAATTAAATAAGGATTATATTTCTAAACCTAGAAAAATCAAGTTAGGACTTGATTAAGTTAATTTCTAAAAAAATTTGAATTAATATGTAGATATTATTCAGGGAACAAATTAAAATTTTGTTAATTTATAAAGTTTTTTAGATTTCTTTATAAATAGTAAGGTATGCTTCTTATTTTTTAGAGTGATTGTTTGTTAGACAGAAAAATTACGTAAACACAAAATTATAGCTGGCACTCTAGGCATAGCAATCCCTCTCTTCTAAATAGGGATTTAGGGTATTTATTACTAGTTGTTCATGTGGATTACCGTTGGAGGCCGGACAATTAGACAGCTTGTGATTTGCGTCAACTCAGTCTTTAAAGAATTATTCAAAGTCGAATAAGATCAGATCTTCAGGTAATAAATCCTTAAATAACTCTATATTTGTCTAACATGATGCTTAAGACTCTTGAATAATTTTATTTCATGGTTTCTCCTACGTGAATGATATGCAAAAACCCAACAACATATATAGTTAATAATGGGGTTTTTATAGAACTAAAAATACCATCTCCAATTTTCAGTAGAGTTCTTAGAAACAATTATATATAAAAATTAAAAATCTATCATGAAACTTAGATTATCATGTTTTATAGCTAGCAATAGAATTTTCATTTTAATTGATCATTACTTAATAATTGTAGTGATTCTTTTATGGAATGATATGTGAGCTGTTTAGACATAAAAATCTTATTTGTTATTATGGAATGTGCTGTAATATAGGAAATATTGTACTTTCCTGTATATATTTATCTTGTGTAGTACGCTACACAGTAACTATTGTATGATACCCTAGTTATATAAATAGAAGAGAAGATTATTAATTATGTATGCCTTCAATTAATTATAGCTTATGCTTCAACTTGATATCAGAGCTGAAAATATCTAAACATATTCTTTTCTCCCTAGTTGGCACAATCTCCCCTTTTCTGCAAAGGAATTTCCTGCATACGTTTTTCCTCTGAAAAATAATGTCTTTCTTCCTTTTCCCCTTACCTGCCTCAGTTCTGAAATATTACCTGTGCTGCAAACGTTTTCTCCTCCTAATCGGCACAATCTCCCCTTTTCTGTAAAGCAATTTGTTGCAGATGTTTTTCCTCTGAAAAATAACGTCTTTCTTCCTTTTCCCCTTACCTGCCTTAGTTCTGAAATATTACCTGTGCTGCAGACGTTTTCTCCTCAGCAGCTATCAGTAGCCAACTTCGACTCCCTCTTCAGAGACTCTACTGCAGATTTCTTTCATTAGCAGCTGCGACCCTCGATTGATTTCAGAGTTTTTGTTTATTTGGATAAAGAGAGTCGTCACCTAGTATTATGGTCACTAGGAACCCTAACTGGTCTTTCAGAGATTCTAAGAAAAGGGACTGGTTGCATAAAAGGAAGGTATTAGCACCCCTAGTACGCTCTACCTAAGGTAAGCTGCTTGGCGTTTGGTTTGCCTTATAATTGTTATGGTGTTGGTGTTTTCTAATCCCGTCAGTTTTCTTAGGATAAGTTTGTTATGATAAAAAAACTTGACTCAAAGTCTAAAAAGAAAGAACCCTTGGTCAATGTGGATCACACCCTTAGATATTTGTACAAAGTACCAAGGAGAATCAATACAGATCTCTTGAAATCTGTGTTTGATTCAGACTAAATTTATAACCTATGATTTATGAGATAAGTAAAATAGAAATCTAAGGAGATTCAATGTGCTTAAGAGCTCATTTTTCTCTTAATATTTCAAGTGTTTGCGACTCGTAAATCGCAAGGAAAAGGAACAAAGATTTAGAAATCTAAGGAAATTCAAAGCGCTTTAAAAGCCTCCTTTTGTCTTAGTGTTTCATACTTTTACGACTCGTAAACCGTGGAGTTAAAAATTGAAATGTCCTCAATTATAATCCGAGGCTTCTTTCAATGATGTGTTATGACTTATTATTCTTAGAAAAATATTTTGGATATTTACCACTGAGGGTTTCTTTATCCAAATATTAACAGTGAATAATAACAAGTTATTCCCAATAATATTTTGGATATTTATCCCATTGGGATTTCTTTATCCAAACATTAACGGTGAATAATAGATGAATCCCCCTCAAAAATAAGATTTTTTTGTATTTTTTGGAATATTGGCCAATACCCTTTGAAGTTTTACAAACATGTTGTAAGATCCAGAATACAAGAAAATAATTTTTGTTGTGTTTAAGAAATCCATGCGAAAACATATTTTCAAAACTTCCAATATTTTTTATATAAAAAAAAATATTCAAAACATGTTAAGGTATTGACCGTATGCATGAAAACATTATATATATATATATATATATATATATATATATTTCTCACATTGCGTTGAAAACAGGGTATTTTAAATACGAGATTTATATTTTTACAATATAAAAATACAAAAACCACAAAGTAAATACAAAAAAAAAATAATATTACTCGTTTTTTTAAGGGTTGGGTCCAACTCGGTCCATGTGGCTAGGCTGAACCCAGCAGGCCTAGCCGGGTCACTGGCTCAAACCAGTGACCCGGCTGAGCACAAAGGCATGCTGGGCACAAAGGCATGCGTGAGTTTCCTCACGCATGGCTTGGCTGGTTACTATTCGAGTGAATTAAATTTCACTTGAACAGTAACAATGCAACCAAGAATGCATGCAAAGCTGGTAAGAAAAGAGAGACAACTTACCTGGTCTGCTGGCGAACCCGGTTTCTTCAGTCCTCCATTGTCTGCCTTGTCTGTTGTTCTCTTGTGTCTCTGTTCTTTCCGATTTGTTTTGCTTCCGTTTCTCTTCTCTCCCTCTCCTCCGTTCTGTTTTCCTTTCTCACAGTAACGAAAGGATGAAGGAAAGAAACTCCCTCTGTTCTCCCCTGTTATCTGCGCCGTTTACTCCCCTCGCTGTCTCTTCTTTTTTCGTTTCCCTGCCCTCCTTCTTTCTCCTTGTTTTGCCTGCCTCTCGCTTTTTTCTCTCCTCTTCGTTCCTGTGAAGACTTTCACAGTCCTTCACAGTCGAAAAGATGAACCCCTGTTCTCTGTGTTTTTTTTTTCTTCTCTCTTTTTCTCTTCGTTTTTTCTGCTCGTATTCTGCCTCTCTCTTATTCTTTGTTTCCTCCTGTTTGCGTTTCTTTTCCCATACTCTTCCTTTCTTTTTTTCTCCCCTCTTTGTTCCTATGAAGACTTTCACAGTCGAAAAGATGAACCCCTGTTCTCTGTGTTTTTTTTTTCTTCTCTTTTTCTCTTCGTTTTTTCTGCTCGTATTCTGCCTCTCTTGTTCTTTCTTTCCTCCTGTTTGCGTTTCTTTCCCCCTGCTCTTCCTTTCTTTTTTTCTCCCCCTTGCTACGTCATTAGAGGGGCTTATATATAGTCTAACATATCTCTATTTAGAAAAGATTCAATGCATTAATGCTAGGATGCAAATCCCTGCTGATTTGCAGTAAAAAAAACGCAAAAAAAAATTGAAATATTCTAATTCCTATTCTGATTTTCTGCACTTAATTTTCATTTATCAAAGGGTGGTACAACTCCTTTCTTTCTTTTCATAGCTGGGGTCATGAGGCACCAACTATTTTCTTTGAAATGGGGCAATAAAAACGTGGTCAGCAGCTCTCCAATCCAATAAGAGAAACATGAAAACCAAACAGGAAATTGCAGATAAAAGAAAAGAAAAACTAGGATAGTTGTGCAGAAAAAAAACATGGTTTTTCAATTTCTTCCTTCTAATTTTATCTTCAATCAACTTCCTTATTTAACGCCTTTTCCCTTCGATCCTTGGTCCAAAAAATGGCTTCAAATTGGCTTGCAATTGGTCTTCAAACTTTAAGCATCTTGCAATTGTATCCCTGCAAACTCGAGCAAAAATCCTTCTCGCGGCAGGAATCCCTACTTTCACACTAGATATTCAAACAATAATATCTTGAGCTTTTGATATCGAAATTAAGCGATTCAAAAGCCCAAATTTATCTACACATCCAGGACTACAACTTTGATGAAGGATTTGAAGTGAGATAAAATTGTTTTAGATAATAGAATCCGGCAGTAATCTGGTTGGTCAAAAAGGGTCTCCTGATCTAATTCAGAAACTGACAATGCCGAGCATCTCGATATGACTAAGAGTATGACTTAAGAACAAATCAATAAAATTTGTGACGGAAATAGAGTCTTTGGTGCAAAACTCGGGTCAGGATCCTTCTCGCGGCAGAATTCTTTGCTTTCACGTTAGATATTCAAACAAGAATATTATGAGCTTTTGATATCGAAATCAAGCGATTCAAAAGTCTTAAATTCATTTACACTTGTAGAGCTACAACTTTCATAAAGGATAAAAAATGAGATAAATTCGTTTTGAATAACAGAATTGCAACCAAACTCAGTTGGAAACCTTCTCGCGGTAGGATTCTATGTTTTCAAGCTAGATTTCAAACAGGAATATCTTGAGCTTATGATATCAAAATCAAGCAATTCAAAAGCCCAAATTCATCTACGCGTACCGGATTACCACTTTGATGAATGATTCAAAGTGAGATAAAATCGTTTTAGATAATAGAATCTGTCAGGGATTTGGTTGGTCAAAAAGGTTTTCTTGATCTGACAATGCCGAGCATCCAAAACTGACTGAGAGTCTAACAATGACTCCTAGGACCCAATAAATGTGTAGGTCAAATCTTTAACATGTCATGAGTGATAGAATATAGCTAGGATGGTCAGATATCGGAAGAAACCAAGTCAGAATCAGAGCCTAAGTTCAAATAAAAAATTGCGACAGCAACAGAATCAGTTTTTTTTTAGTGCAAATTCTGAGGGATTTATCAAACCTTAAAAACAAGATAACGAAGGAACGAATTTAGCATTATGAAGACCCCTAGTCAGTCTAAGAAACCTAATGATTTTGGCAGCAAAGGGGGAGGATAAAAAGAGTAGAAAACAACTCAAACAGGGTTCGAAAAAAAATATTTCTTTCTCCTCCACTTTTGTCAATTTTCCAGCAAACATGAGCTACACTCCTACACTCGGTTCAAAACAGGTATACACTGTCTCCAGCACGTGGGGTCCAAAATTGAGTAACAACAACAACTATACGACTTCTCTAGCTTCACCAATGGATTCCTCTGCTGCTATTGCAGCTGGCATCAATGTTAGCTTAACCTCTCCTACCTCATCCTCCCTTATAGCCCTTGCTTCCACCAGTGCCTGTCTTTGCACACAATGCAGTTTTATCTATCTCCTCAGCTCCTGCCTCACCACCAGCCATCATACTTCTTTCCAACATACAACACGTCATCAATCTCAAACTTACCAACACAAATTATATATTTTGGCGTATGCAGATGAAGCCATATTTGATCGGTCAGAGGAAGCTGGCCGCGGAGGGGCACCTCCGCATAGCTAGTTAGCAGGCTGAGGTCTCGTTCGTTAATGGAATTAACCAGACAAATCGCTCCACCAACTAAGAAAGAACGACCATGCACCACCACCCATAGAATCAAGAAAGAGCTCTCAGTCGGGTTGGATGCTTCGTAGTCTTGAAGCTGGATGGCAATTTGGTCTGCTAGAGCTGGAATTTCTTCTCTAGCTTGTTCGTCTGGCTTACTGCCATGAGTTCAGCAGTCTCATGCAGGTTGGTTTAGATAATAATTATGATGTATGGCAATTATGTATTGTGGGCTATGTTGCTAGAAAGTCGCCTGGTTTTAAGGCATTGAATAATATTATATCCAGTTCCTGGAAGTGTGAAGCCTTTTTGGTTATCCATGAATCTGGCTGGTTAGTCTACAAATTCAAAAATGTTGATGATAAACTTGTTGTTCTTGCTAATGGACATTACTTGATATATGGCTGGCCACTGATTATCAAAGTTATGCTAGAGTACTTTGATTTTGGGACTGATGAGATGTCCTGTGTTCCTGTACAGGTTAAATTCCCAAATTTACCGTTAAAATGCTGGTCTCCTAGATGCCTTTCTAAGATTGCTAGCAAATTAGGCACGCCTATACAAAGTGACCAGCTCACCTTTAGCATGTCGAGAATTTCCTATGCTAGAGTCCTTGTAGAATTGGATTTACTTGTTGATCTCAAATCCTCTATTGTCATTAACTTACCGAATGGAGCCACTTTGCATCAACCGGTGATATATGAGACACTTCCTAGATTTTACAAGTTATGTAAAGTCCTTGGGCACAACACGGGAACTTGCACCTCTCATCTTGCACCGGTGGTGGCACGACCTTTGGGCAAGAACAACCATCCACCTATAGATGCCAACAAGGGTCGCAGTGTTTTTTATCGTCTAGGGTCTGTTACAGAGCCTAGCCTTGGGAAACCTAATGGCCAGATTGGGGAGTCTTCACATAATTATGACCCTATGACCACCGAAGCTGCGGTGGACTCTGATGGATGGGAAATTATTAAAAGCAAGAAAGCAAAGAAATCTCCTGGCATACTCGTTGGTGCCACACACACAGTTGCTTAGGTCTCATCCACCCCCACTAGAGGTAAAGCACCTGCTAACTCATTTTCAGGAGGTATTTGTATCTCTGCTTGCAACCCCTCATCATCAATAATGGGAAAGAACCAGTTGGAGCAATCCCATGCAGGAAAGATCCTAATGTGGTTCCTGTTGGTTTAACCACTATACGTGGTCAGAAAAAGAGTTCATCTAAAGCATCTGGGAGTGGTTGGGTACCCCCTCCACCCCTTCCCATGTAATGTTATTATTCACCTGGAATGTCAGAAGGCTTAACAGTCCTCTGAAATAGCATGAGCTGGTTCGTCTCATGCAAAAACATAAATTTGATGTATGTGGTCTTCTAGAGACCAAATTGTCTTCTTCCACGCTTCAGTTTATGCACAGGTTTCGGCTGAAGCGCTGGCAACTAGTCTCTAACGTGGAATCTGCTAGCACAGCTCGAGTGGTTGTGTTATGGAATCCTTCTACTATTCATGTTGATGTGCTTGATTCTTCTCCCCAGTTTATTCATGTTTCTATACGATGCTTATATATCTACTCATCTTACTTTTGCTGCTTCATTTGTATATGGTTACAATACCATTTCTGCCCGTAGAACTCTGTGGGATGGCCTCAAATCTTGGGCTTCATCTGGTCCCTGGCTTGTGTTTGGAGATTTTAACTCCACTCTTTCTCAGGATGACAAATATAATGGTGCACCGGTCTCCTCCTATGAAGTCTCTGATTTCAGAACATGCTGCTCAGAGCTTGGGCTTTCAGATCTAAACTATACTGGTTGTCATTATACTTGGTCCAATGGAAATGTTTGGACTAAAATCGATCGTGTTCTAGCCAATCCTTCATGGAACAATCTTCAGCTCACTTCTCATGTGCATTTCCAACCTCCAGGAGCTTTCTCCGACCACTCAGGAGCCCATATCCGTATTGGTGGCAGTTGTCCCCCAGGTCGTAGGCCATTTAAGTTCTTCAATATGTGGGTTGAACACCTGGAGTATGCAGGCCTAATTTCTGATGGATGGCAACTCCCAGCTGAAGGCTCTCCCATGTTTGTTTTGTGCAGGAAGCTCAAATCTTTAAAGCAACCCCTAAAGAGTCTGAACAAGTTGCATTTCAGCCACATTTCAGAGAGAGTTGCTAGAATGGAAGCTGCCTTGGAGCAGCACCAGCACCTTTTGCATGATTCCAGAGATGATATATCTCTCCTGAAGAGGGTAAATGCACTAAAGATTAATCTTATTAATCTTAAATCTGCTGAGAAAGCGTTCTTCTCTCAGAAGCTGAAGTGCATATTTTTCAAGGACAGTGATAGAGGTACAAGTTTCTTTCATGCTTTGATGAGCCACAGACATAGGAAAAGTTTCATTCCTGCTCTCCAGTGTGTTGGTGGGAGAAACCATTGGTGGTGGCTTTGAAACACTCAGAGGGGATAAAACACAAAGTTTTATTTCAAGAACAAAAGCTTACAAACACAAAAAGCTTACAATACACACCCTCTCTATTCTCTCTAGTGTTTCTCTCTAATCTCCCACACATAATAGCATAAGCTCAGCTTGCTATTTATAAACGAATTCAACACAAGATATTTCAACCTTCAAGTGTGAAGGTGGCTGGCGGCATACAGCTGGTGGCTGGTGGTTGGGCAGTTGGTGGCTAGGCGGTGACAGCTTGTGGCTGCCTTCCTTGACCTTCTAGATGGATTGAGTTTAATACAACAAATCTCCCCTTTAAACTCAATCGAGGGATGTCATGCCAAGCATGAACACTTCTCCTTTCAATGCCTTCTCTCTGCTTGTAGCCTTTATCCACTAATTTGGCTTTCGTCTTGTAGACCCTTTTGACACCTATTGCTTTCTTGTTTTCTGGTGGATGAGTCGGCTTCCAGGTATCATTCTTCTTAATGGCATGTATTTCTTCATCCATTGTTGTTATCCATTTCTCTTTTATGATAGCTTCATTGAAGCTTAATGGGTCACTATCTGCAAAGAAACAAAACAAATATGTATCTTCCATTACTTGAGTGGCATCGTACAGCTCTTTAAAATTTCTCATCCTTCTTGGTTCTTCTGATGAGGATGCTGATGGTGGTGTTGATGATGATGCTCCTAGTGTGTTCCTCCTGTTGAATACAGGAAATCTGTGTACCGGACTTTGTGGTTCAGTTGCTGGCATAATCACCGGACTTTGTGGTTCAGCTGCTGGCATAATCGGTTCTTTGACAAGTATTGTTGGTACTTCTTCACGTTCAAGGATCAAATCAATGTTGATCCATTTGACTGCTTCTTGATCATCATTCCATTCCCAAGATTTATCTTCTTCAAAGATAACATCTCTACTCATAATCACCTTCTTCGTGATGGGATTATACAGTTTGTATCCCATCCTTCTTTCACCATATCCGACAAAGATGCATTTCTCGCT
>Ga0325410_1004760_pt1 | contig 15114 bp, 16 predicted proteins | sample PopdelMetagenome_16_FD_206182 | JGI IMG/M metagenome (GOLD analysis project Ga0325410, IMG submission 206182) | Populus deltoides microbial communities from Bellville, Georgia, United States - Xylem-PdIQD-R3 | ecosystem: Host-associated > Plants > Phyllosphere > Stem > Wood/Secondary xylem... | reverse complement strand
TAGTTTAAACTTGATTGGATATTATCCATTGAATTAACCATGTAAATATCTTTTTGTTCAATATATAATAACTGGTAAATCAAACGGAGAGATAATATTAACTCAAATATTATTATTGATTAAATTGGCGATGCATGCATGCTTTAACACGTCACAACTCTAACAATTTTGGAGGAAAAATTGCCATTAAACCCATTTTTTTTAAAAAAAACCCAAGATTTAAATTAATTATACACAAATATGAGCATTTTCTCGGGGTGTGTATGAGTATATTAATTTTAAAATTATATTCCATATATTTTTTAAAATATTAAAAAATATACTTTCATATAATTTTTTTAAAAACACTCTACCCTACAACACCAAACATACACAAATTTAACTACAAAATTTAAATATATAGCTTCAAGTGCATGGGATTTAAATTTTAACTTAAGAAATAATGAAAAAGAATCCAAAGAATTATTTTTTGGAGAAAAAGTGAAAAGATCTACAAAATAAAAATCCTATATTTAAAAAAAAAAAAAAAAACGATACTCGCAGAAGTGAGGTGGCTGCTGGCGAGGAGCACGTTGTAAAGTTAAAGAGAGAGTCATCACGCGTGCGGGGGCCACACGTGTGGACCACCACAGCATAGATATGGTCTGCTGGCGTCAAGTACAGGCTACAACCAACGTGGACATATGTCATAACTTCATAGGATAACAGTACAAAAACTATACACATGAAAGAGACAACTAAAACCAGTCCCTGCTAATTTATAGGAATTACGTAATAGTCTCCAATCTTTAACAATTTTCAAATTTCTCTCCAGCCTATCTTTAACGAGCATGAATCAATAACAATTCAAATGCCAAGCCACGGGGGATGAATGTGTTACAACCTGGAAAGTTCAGGGAGAGAAATGCAAAATATTGAAGGTTGTAGACTGATTTGTTAGTTTCAATATAGATTAGACACTAATTTTAAATCTATCTCAAATTGAAAATTAAAAAATTTCCACCATAACATATCTTCTCATGAACGGCACATATTTCCATGGTCCTAGCGGGAGTGGCGGGGTATGTTCCCACTTTTACCAGCCCTCGCCCACCGTCACAGCCGTTGACATATTGTTAATTGAAAATAAATAAATAAATAATTAGACACAAATTAACTTTCTTCCTTTTAGAGATGGACAATTGATGTTGTAGTTTGATGTCCACCCTTATCTTTTAAACTCTGGATTATGACCGGTAAGTATCTAATCAGGCCATTAACAACATTGTTTTAAAATTAGATCTAACCCTACTAGTTGACTCGGGATTATGATGGTTTGGAGCTCCGAGAGAGCTTAATTTCAATAAAAATATGAAGATAATTGATTTGATGTAAGCAGGAAAAAAAAATTAAGGTTAATCTAGTTAGATTTTGTTGATATTTTTTTCTCAAAACTAGATTATTTTGATTTTTTTAAGAAAATTCATTCAATTCAGATGAATCTGAGTCAGTTTATCTAATTCATGATGTAAATCTTGCCAACGTCGGCGCAAAAAAAGAAAAAAATATAGAAGATTATTGGTTTAATGTGATGGTAAACACGCGTATGCCTAGTCTTTTACTTTGAAGGGGAAAGAATTTATTTTATAGTCCATCTTTGGATGCGGAACATTGAAGGATGAAAAATAACCCCACTACTCTTGGTCTGCCATTGCTAGGTTTTAAACCAATCAATCTGCTTTGTAGATAAAGTTTGATTTTCGTTTTTTTCAAGTTTGCCAAATCTGAGGTTGGTTTTGTAGTGGGATTGGAAGGGACGACCTTGGATTGACTTGCTTGTATCATGGTAAATAGTATTGACTTGTTAAGATTTGAAAAAAGGAATGGCAAAAGAGAGAAAGGTGTTTTCCTTTACCAGGAAGCCAAGATGCGTTATGATTAGCCAGTCCAGTCATGCTAAAGACGGTATTGCCGACTTTTACCTTGGAGATCGATCGATATTACTTGTAAAATCCTATCTTCTATGTCCTCGCTAGGCACTCGATAAACTTGGCCTCACCAATTCTAGCCAAACGTCTGGCTATAGAATTTTACTTTACTTGCTGTTTACCCTATAAACTTGTAGCTCAAAACATTAAAGAAGAAAGAAAAATCCCACAACTTCTTGGACAATAAAAATAAGAAATCACCACCCCAACAAGCTCAAAGACAAACCCTTTTAACTCGAACCAACTATATACTAACCTAGTAACTAGGTTATAGTACTATTTTTCTAGATCCCACGATGTACAGTAGGATCTGTTGTCTTGTCTGAAAATTGGATTAACTAGTAGCAAGAAAAACGGTCAACCTAACCAATCATGTTTAGGTCATTTAGACCAGAATAGTTTGAAGTGAAATTGCCACCTCGATCGATAATCAATACTATGGACCAGATACACAGAAATGGAGGACTTGAGAGATTGGATTATTCATCAAGTTCTAGTCATGCTGTTATCTTTTGCTGACTGTCTATCCTACAAGACTTGGAAAAAATCAAAAGTCAAATATTTAACCCAAAATTCTAACATCTCATGCAGCACTCTTCCACCTTTTAAAGGGTTTTCTTCTTCTCTACAACAAATACTTCTGCACCATGCACTATTGCTATTCTACTTTCAGACGTACGGTTCATGTATACTGCCCTCTTCCTATTATACTCTTCACATCCTTTGAATTCTGAAATTTATTTGCTTGGAAACAATAGTATTATTGGCCTGGGCATATACACATGTAATTCCCGTACAAGTACATCCAATCAACCTCAATATTGCATCCAACAAATTAATTTCCAAGGATCTCAAATAACATGTAATTAATTAATGAATCGACGAGCCATCTAAACTAATACATAAATTAATTCAAGAATAGATATATATATACAGTTGAATCACTGTATTGTTCTTTGAAAAATATAATGGGGATGTCTCTATAATTGAAATAAATGCGAAAGAAAGTCGAGGCATCTTGGGTGTCATGCGGACATGCTGTTTGGATAAATGTATACAAGAGAGAATTGATGATGATGATGAGAGAGGAAAGGTGGTGATGGATGGCACTAGAAATGTCAAGGCAGCATGGAAGAACCCTCATTATTTTGTCCACGGAACCTAGCTATCCTCTTTATTCTTCAAGATTTCGAACTCATCGATCTGTTGCCATCCCGAAACCCTAAATTTCATTTGTCGAATTAATTCTAGATATTATTTTACTAGCTAGTTTCTAAGAAAGAAAATCTCTCTGGGGTGAAATTAGGTTTATGAGGTGATTTAACGTGAATGATATCTCATTAATTTACTATTGGGAGGGTAGCATGGCCCAGCAAATTCATTCATTATTCATGCTCTTGTCAAGAGAATTATGTGTGCATGTACTTCCTAATCAGTTTGGAAAAATAGTTTTTTATTTTGTTTTATTCATGGGTTAAGAAAGATAATATTTTTTTTTAACGATAATTATCGCTGAAGAAATTAATCACTTATTATGTATCTATATATCTAATAAATTTGTTTATTAAACATAAAAATAGTATCTTGCTTGTCTTAAAGAAAAAAAAAGAGAGGTATATATATATATATATCAACTTTGTAAGGAGTCAGATCCAATGGCAGAGCCAGGATCGACGATGTTAAATTTGTGCAAGACACCTGTGGGTATGTATTTTAAAATTTATTGGTGCAATAATAATAATAATCATAATTTACTAGACTGTCCATTTAAAGCAACAAAAATGTTTTAAGAATTAATTAATATATTCACTATTATTATTAAATGGTAATTTTCTAATGACTGAAAGAAGTTTTTTTTTACCTGGAAGTGCATGTGGATGAAATTCTCTTTAAATTTTATTATCATTTTATAGTTTTTAATTTAGCAAATTCTATTCATTCATTAACATGAAAAATGAATTTTTTTTTTTGTAGATATAGATAAATCCACATGATAGATCACACGTTGGAATCACTTATTATCAATAATAAATATTTTATTTTAAAACCTCTTATTTTCAATTATTATACTAACTATAAACCAAAAGAGGGAGTTTTACTATAATTCTCGTTGCAAGACATTATTGATTATAATAGTGATTTGATTTTTTTTTATTTGTTTTTTAATTAATTTTTTTTTATTTCATCTTTTAATATTATATTTATTTTTTATTGAGTTATCATACTTTCATGATACAGATTGTGGGTTTGGCAAGCGGGTTAACCTAATTGACTCATTTTTTTAATAATTAATTTTTTTTAAAGCTCATTCTTTAATATTGAGTTGATTAGGAATTAAACTTCATGATTTATTTTATTTATTTTCTATTATGTTATTTCAGCCTCGTGATCAATAAATAATGTTTAATGGGTTGACTCAAGTTAACTTGAGTTTTTGTGTTCTTTTTTTTAATTGAATCTTGTTCGAATTTCATCATTTAATATTTGGTTGATTGAAAATTGAGTTTCATAATCTATTCTGAATTACTTTCTATGGGGATATCTTGGTCCAATGATTAATATCGTGGGTTTTGGTATATTTAACCTTGGTTAAATCAGGTCATTTTTTATTCTCTTTCTAAGAGATTATCTCAGTCTCATGACCCGAGTTACGAGTCATTCAACATTGAATTTGATTTTTATTGGGTAATCCTCATCTCATGACTTAGGTCGCGAGTTTGGCTAGTTAACCTAATTGACTCAGTTTTATTTTTATTTTTTTATATTTGAATTTTTTATCTCTTAATTTCATCATTCAATATTGTGATTGATTTGGAATTAACTTTCATGATTTATTTTGATTTTCTTTTTATTAGGTTATCTCGGTCTCATAACCTAAGAATAATGTTTAACGGATTAACCTGAATTGACTTGACTTGTTTTTTTGTCATTTTTTTATATTAAAATATTTACAAATTTCATCGTTTAACATTGGGTTCGACAAGGGCGATTGAGAATTGAGTTTCATAATTTATTTTTCTTTACTCTCTATAAAGTTATCTTAATCTCATGATTAAAGTTGTGGATTTGACAGGTTAACTTAGGTTAAATCAGGTCATTTTTTCATTATTTTTTTCTATGAGGTTATCTCGGTATGATGACCTGGGTCATAAGTTTTACGGATTGACTCGGGTCATTTTTTTATATTATTTTTTAAAATTTATTTTCCTTTTAATTTTTTCCTTTAACATTGGGTTAATTGAGAATAGAAATTCATAATTTATTTCAATTTGCTTCCCATGGGGATTGAACATTATGTTGATTGAGAATTAAACTTTATAATTTATTTTGATTTGCTTTCTATAGAGTAATCATAATCTCATAACTCAAGTTGTGGATTTGACATGTTAACCTGAATTGCCTCGAGTCAATCCAATATGATGTTATTTTAATATTAAAAAGATGTTATCTTGAATATTTTTAGTCAAACTATATTTTTACGGGTTGTAATGATTGTTTTTAGATCCACAAAGTCAACCGGGTTATATCGAGTCAATCCTCGCATGATTAAAATTCTTTTTTCCACTAGAAAAAAAAACATTAACAATATCTCAATATTGTTTCTACGTTCAGGAAAAATTTGATCCGACCTGCAGTATAGCGCGCGTTAATAATTTAGTAAAAACATTAACAATATCTAAAATCAACATGTATTTTTTTGGTCAAATCCCAAGTTTCAATTACTTCTCCATTATACTGACTAGTTAAAAGTAATAAATTACATTTCCAACAAAAAAAGTAGCTAGCTCGTTAGTTTAAAGAAAATCATATTCCTAATTATATAATAATGCAATGTTTACTTCACTCATTATTCAAAAACTCTTTTCCCCCACTCTAACACATGTAAAAATTGAATGTCCAGAATTAAAATACAGTGATAATAAAAGGACTAACACAATCCTGAGAAAATTATTTTTCTAATTACATCTTTTTGTTAATTACCCATATAAATACAGGAGAATCAACAGAGGACTATATACCATGCATCCATTGTCATTGCCAACAACACTACCTTGTAACTAGCCATTTAATCTCTTACATTTATATTAAGAAATGATGTAATTGGAAGACAATGAATAGAAGATGAATTTGAAGATGTTAGGAAAATCCACAAAAACCCACATGTTTCTAATTTTGAAGATGAATAGATATTGTCTTTTAATTTAATTTATCAGAACTGAATTGATACAAATAATAAACAATTAATGGTTGGTTTTATCATAATACAAATTTATCATCACCCGCTAATTACATCCTTTTCTACGGATATATATATATATATATATAATTTTTTTTTTAAGTGATTATAGAAATTTCTTCTGAAGATTGGATCAAGTTCCTAAAAAGAAAAGTAAGGAGTGAAAATTAAAAGACAGAAACAAAGCTATTCCAGCAGACAAAAGAGGAGGGATTTTCATCCACCAAGATGATCAAGTACTCTGTAAACCACACGCGCTACTAGCAAGCGTATAGATTCCTTTCCCACGCCTCCAAGGCTCCACCTCCACCTCCGGGGAGAGAGAGAGAGAGAGAGAGAGGGAGGGAGGGAGGAGGTGAGTCGGCATTTGGGGGGGTTAAAGTGGAAAGAGAGTGGAAAACAAAAGCAAAGCAAAGCAGCACCAAAAGCAACAGCGAACGAGCTGCTGCGCCAAACACCAAAGCCATGAACAGCAATAGAGCTAAAACATCAGCTTAAATCATAGAAAAATATAAAAGAATCAGCGAGAGGGAGGGATAAAATTGATATGATGTGACATGATGACAGGATATGCTAATACATGTATGTGAAAACAAAACCAAAAACCAAAAAACATGCTCTGATATTCTGTCTGGTATTTAGGGTTTTTTTTTTTTTTTTTCCTTTCCTTTTCTTTTTACCTTTATCGCCCTTCACCCCCACCCTCTCTTCCTCAATCCCAATATTCCTCGCCCCATCCCCCTTCCTTTTCACTTTTACTAAAACATTACAAAAAAACAAAACACTTCTCTCTTTTAACTCTCCATCTTCTCATCTTCTAGACCTTTCACTCAGCACTCTAAAATACTTTCTTTCTTCACTATACACACCAAGAAAGAAAAACGAGAGAGAGGAGAGGAAGAGACTTGTTCATTTTCAAGGAGAGAGATAAATCCTTCTTATTACATACTTAACGCCCTGCTTTCAAGAACTCAAAGCTGTCTTGTTCCTGTTCCTGTTCCTGTTCTTGTTTGTTTTGAAACATGAACCTTAAGCTCCTCCTAGTTTTCGGCCTTTAAGCCAACATCTCTAATCCGATCTACGCCAGGGTTTCGACAAACGGTAATTCTTTCGTTCAGTAACCACCGCATGTATGTATCTATGAGAGGAAGCTTGGGGAATATTTCTTTTCTTACTATTTTCTTTCTTGATTTCTTGAATTAGTGAATTTATCTATCTATTTATATATTTTTGTAGAAGGGATGATGGCTGTAAGCTCGACGTGTAAGGATGGCAGTACTAAGATAACAATGGACAATGGAAAGTACGTAAGGTACACACCAGAACAAGTGGAAGCACTAGAAAGGCTTTACCATGAATGTCCTAAGCCAAGCTCTATGCGTCGCCAACAGTTGATTAGGGAATGCCCTATTCTATCTCACATCGAGCCTAAACAAATCAAAGTTTGGTTCCAAAATCGAAGGTATTTAAGACACAAACCTTTTAGTCACGGATGATATAATTCTACCTTTTTTTTTTTTTTTAAGAAAGGACACCAAAGTTTAGATCTTTAAAGCTCAAGATTTAGCTTATTTTTTGGTTTGCAATTCTATATTACTTTTTTTTTGTGGGTTAGTTTGAAGAATTTTGAAAGTTTTGGGCTTGAGTGATTGTGTGACTGTGTTTGTTGTGTTTAATTTGTACAGATGTAGAGAGAAGCAGAGAAAAGAGGCATCGCGGCTTCAAGCTGTGAATAGGAAATTAACAGCAATGAATAAGCTGTTAATGGAGGAGAATGATAGGCTGCAAAAGCAGGTGTCACAGCTGGTATATGAGAATAGTTACTTCCGCCAACAGACACAAAATGTAAGGATCTCTTCTTTTTCATATTTTGACTTGCTTATATTATGAGGGAAATTTGGATAAAAATGAAATTCATAACCAATATGATTCTTGTCAGGCTACGGAATTGCTTGTTCATGTTAAATTATTGCTGTTAGGCCAACAATTATTTTACAATTTCTTTTCATTCCCTTAAATTTTGATTGTTGGCCAATTAAAGTAGATTACATTGAGTTTTTGAGGTAATTAGTTGTATGCTAATTTTTTCACAAGAAAAAAATTTCGTGTTGATTTTTTTTGGGTGGCTTTTGAGTTAATTTGTTGTTTTGCAGGCTACAAACCTTGCCACCACAGACACAAGTTGTGAATCAGTGGTGACCAGTGGTCAGCACCATTTGACTCCGCAGCATCCACCAAGGGATGCCAGCCCTGCAGGGTTAGTGGAATATTTGCAGTTTGTTCATGTTGGGTTGTTTTCTGCCCCCGTTTTCTACAGTTCCTTTGTTGTATTCTACTATATGGCTTAAGAGGTTGTGTTTGTATTTTTTCTAGACTTTTGTCCATTGCAGAGGAGACTTTAGCACAGTTTCTTTCGAAGGCCACTGGAACTGCTGTGGAGTGGGTCCAAATGCCTGGGATGAAGGTTACTACTCACTTCGACATCATTATTTACTTTGTTAATCCTATCCTTTGAACTTTGTCGTTATTTGGATAAATTAATAGTGCTATAATCTTGCTAAACTTCTAAGCAACATCTCAATCACATCGATCTCACAAATACCTGGGACACCGCTATCCAATTTTTTTACATGCCAACATGTCCCCCCTTTTCCCGTTAACATGCTTCTCTTCTCTCGAAGAAAGTAAGAGACTGTTGTTTGCTTTATTGTATTCTCATTTATAATCTAAGTTAGGAAATCAATGAGTTTTCGAAGCAATCTGACAACTGGTTGCATAAAATATTTCGCGCCTTCCTGTTAAAATAATAATTACATTTATAGTACGTTGATAAGGTAAATTGATAAAGCAACAAGTCAGGAATCAACTTTCCTTTCTTTTGAAGCATTATCAAGACAGTATGAGTTTGTCTCTTGGCTCATGAGATTCTTCTCCATCTTGATATTTCTAGTCCCATGCTATCCTGTTGCTTAGTTCTGAAAACAGCAGAACTTTTCCATAAGATTTATTTTTAATGTGCTAGTACAAATGCACTGATAATTTCTTCTTGTTTTCCTTTTTTTTTCTTTGTATCTAAACAGCCTGGTCCGGATTCCATTGGAATCGTTGCTATTTCTCATGGATGCACTGGTGTGGCAGCACGTGCATGTGGCCTTGTGGGTCTAGAACCTACGAGAGTATGTCCTTCCTCTGCTTGGTGTAAAAAGCACACAATTCTTGGTTGTGATTTAGTGAAGAGTTGATTAGTTCTGTCTTGTGCAGGTTGCTGAAATCCTTAAAGATCGGCCATCATGGTTTCGTGATTGCCGAGCTGTGGATGTTGTCAATGCATTGTCCACCGGAAGCGGTGGAACTATTGAATTGCTTTATATGCAGGCAAGAAATCATTGTTTCACTCCAGTTATTTCTGGCTTATTACTTTCATTGTATCTTCTCAATTATGAGCTTTGTTTTGGTTCAGCTCTATGCGCCTACAACTTTGGCACCAGCTCGTGACTTCTGGTTACTGCGCTACACATCTGTTTTGGAGGATGGTAGTCTTGTGGTATGTGGCACTGTGTAAAATTTTTCTTAATCAAGTCTCTCTCTCTCTCTCTCTCAAATATGGTGCAAATTTTGATTGTCCTGCTTATTAGGTCTGTGAGAGATCTCTTAACAACACCCAAAATGGTCCAAGCATGCCACCTACACAGCATTTTGTGAGAGCAGAAATGCTGCCTAGCGGGTACCTTATTAGACCTTGTGAAGGAGGTGGATCAATTATTCATGTAGTTGATCATATGGATTTAGAGGTATGTAAATCTTGTCACTGTATTATTTATGAGTGTATTCGTTCCCTTGCTGTTCGAATTAAACCATTTCTTTCATGCAGCCTTGGAGTGTACCTGAAGTGTTGCGCCCGCTTTACGAGTCATCAACGTTGCTTGCTCAGAAGACAACAATGGCGGTAAGACTGTTTTGTATTCAGGATCTTGTCAGTTATGTTCTTATATTGCACTTCTCAATGAGAAACATATTTTGCTATGATTCTAGCTTGATGGTTTCTATGCACAGATGAATAGTGTAATTTTGATGGATATCAGCTGTACCTTTAGCCAAGTATTAATGAATAAGATTGAGGAAGGAATGGAAGGGAGACTATAAATGTCTCGAGCTCTGATATAACCATGGCATTTTATGCAGGCTTTACGCCATTTGAGGCAGGTTTCTCAAGAAGTTTCTCAGCCAAACGTCACTGGTTGGGGAAGAAGACCTGCAGCTTTGCGTGCATTAAGTCAGAGACTGAGCAAGTATGTAGCTCTTATTCTTTGGACAAAGCTTCTCATTAGCGCCATTGATACATGAGGTGTCTAACAGATCCTATTTTACAGGGGCTTCAATGAAGCTGTTAATGGATTTGCTGATGAGGGATGGTCTATGTTGGAAAGTGATGGCATTGATGATGTAACAGTTCTTGTAAACTCATCTCCTGCCAAAATGATGGGTGTAAATTTTTCTTATGCCAATGGATTTCCATCTATGAGTAATGCAGTGCTTTGTGCGAAAGCATCCATGTTATTACAGGTAAGTGTTGCACTTGTGGTCAATGTTATACTAATATACATATTAGACTGCTAGATGTATAAAGCATCAGCATGTAATTCCAAGGAGTTGCTACTTTGTGAGCTAAAACTCCCTTTATGGTCCTTAATTTTGTTACTTTATATCAGAACGTTCTTAGAAGAAAATTACTAGCAATTCAAGGAAGTGATTTTCTTCCATTTTCGTGTAGAATGTACCTCCAGCAATACTTCTCAGATTCTTGCGTGAACATCGATCAGAATGGGCAGACAGTGGTATTGATGCTTATGCAGCTGCTGCTGTTAAAGCTGGTCCTTGTAGCTTGCCAATGTCTCGAGCTGGAAATTTTGGGGGTCAAGTTATCCTCCCCTTGGCTCACACAATTGAGCATGAAGAGGCAAGTACTTCAGTGTTGGATTACTTGGTTTCAATTTTCTCTTGTTTGGCTTCCATCCTCTGACAAAAATCGTTGCAATTTGCTGTCTTTTAATGCCATGGCATAATTGAAGAATACTGTTTGTCCATTGCAGTTTATGGAGGTCATTAAGCTAGAAAATATGGGGTATCGGGAGGACATGCTCATGCCCGGTGATGTTTTCCTGTTACAAGTAAGTGTCACTTCCATGTTGATTAATTACCTTCATCATGGACCTCAGATATTTCACTTTGTTTTTATTTAACTAATATTACTTTTCTTTAGTACTATCTTTGTCAACTTGTTTCTGCGTCCACTATTGGAATAGTTCAGTTACCATTCGTTTATATCCAACAATTAGCACTTAAATTCCTTTTTGACTCTAATGTTCCTGGTTACTCTATTTCTTCAGCTCTGTAGTGGAGTAGACGAGAATGCTGTTGGCACCTGTGCTGAACTCATCTTTGCCCCAATTGATGCCTCTTTTTCTGATGATGCTCCTATTATTCCTTCTGGTTTCCGTATCATTCCTCTTGATTCTGGGATGGTGAGTATTCATATAATACTAGAGAAAATGATGTCATGCTTTCTGTTAGGTTATAAGAATTCTTGTTAATATATTAAAAAATGTTGCTTGATGTTAGCTCCTACTTACTTTTTTCCCATTAATGTGATGCAGGATGCCTCCAGTCCAAACCGCACACTTGACCTTGCATCTGCTCTTGAGGTTGGGCCTGCTGGAAATAGAGCATCAGGTGATCTTTCAGGCCGTAGTGGGTGCACAAAGTCAGTGATGACAATAGCATTCCAATTTGCATTTGAGATGCACCTTCAAGAAAATGTGGCATCCATGGCTCGGCAGTATGTTCGTAGTATTATAGCTTCTGTTCAGCGGGTAGCATTAGCACTCTCTCCTTCTCATTTTGGTTCTCATGCTGGTTTTCGGCCACCACCCGGTACTCCTGAAGCGCACACACTAGCTCGTTGGATCTGTGAAAGCTACAGGTGTGACTCTTTAATCTTTTTATCATGGATCCATGTCTACTTGTCCTAAAAACTTAGATACATTTACTTGATCTGTTTTCAATTCTAATGATTTAGCCTAAAACTATCTTATCTTCTTTGCAGGTGCTATCTAGGTGTGGAACTGCTCAAAAATGAAGGAAGTGAATCTATTCTTAAAACACTCTGGCATCACTCAGATGCACTTATGTGCTGCTCTTTGAAGGTATTTTATTACCATATATGAATTTTAATTATCTGCATCACAGTCTATTTGAAGATATTCTCTAATCGTTGGACACTGATATTTCATTGATGTTGCATGATGCATCATAGTCTGACAAGAGAATGGCATTGAAACAATATGCATAGTTCTACCCGTAAACCCTCCTTTATTGTCTTAAAAATGAAGAGATGCTTTACTGCCCCTTTCTATGAACTAGCTTCTAAAATTTTCACTTCTCATCAGCCTATTGCATATGTGTTTGGGTGCAGATTTGAACTTTAGTGTCTCCATCTGAATCAATAATTGATGTATTTGCTAACCAAGGAACTTTTTTCTTCTTCGTTTCTGCATTACTGAACATTAAACTTATTTATTGCTCTATGCAGACTCTGCCGGTTTTTACATTTGCAAATCAAGCAGGACTTGACATGCTTGAGACAACTTTGGTTGCACTTCAAGACATCACTTTGGAAAAGATATTTGATGATAATGGAAGGAAAACATTGTACTCAGAGTTCCCACAAATAATGCAGCAGGTATGATAACTATTAGAATGCACATATGGAAAGTATTTATGAAAAAATAACATAAAATGATAAAGGATCGTCTAAACAGGAACTGGGGCTACAAAAAGCCTCTATCTTAGGTGCCTAGCATTTCCTTAGCTTCAAATCTTCATAAGTTCTCAGAATCTCAATGTCAATGGCACCAGTAAGAATATTTGATGGACCTTGGTGAATGAGTAACTTGTGTGACCAAATGTAACTGTCAGGGAAACAATTGAAAACCATTTTCCTCAACCTTTATGAACTTATGCAAATGATGATATTAAAGAACTAATACATTTACCCTTGAAAATGTAACACACTGTCTTTAAAGCAAAGTACGAAAATGAATTGTCTTCTTGGAGCAGCACATATGGTCATAATTCCATGTTTCACATGGTAAAGTTTTGGCTGATTTAACATGCACATTCACTTTGATCCCTTGACTCTTGATGGGCTTACCTTAGCCTTGCACAAACTAAAAATGTCGAATTTAACCAAATCCTCCCACTGGCTGCCATTGAAAGTCTCTTTTAATTTAGAGTTCATCTTATGTGACCTCAAAGTTGGTAATACAACCTCAGCTAATAATCGTGTTCTTGCCAGGTTGATTAGCTAAAACAAAAGTAACCGTTAGCTTTACTTCATTTTATCAGAGTAATGGTGGTTAATTTACTGCAAATTATTGTTGGCAGGGTTTTATGTGCCTTCAAGGTGGTATCTGCCTGTCAAGTATGGGAAGGCCCGTCTCCTATGAAAGAGCTGTGGCATGGAAGGTATTGAATGAAGAAGAGAGCGCTCACTGCATTTGCTTCATGTTCATCAACTGGTCTTTTGTGTGACGCTTTGGCCAGAACATAACTCCAGAAACAGAACAAATTAGACCACTCCTTACACTGTCTTTCTAAAATTGGTTCAGATGCTTTGCGGTGCCTTGATACTGTAATGATCACGATGCAACAATGGCATTTGGGGCCCCGTCTTTAGCTGCCCTTATCTTTGTATGGCCCCATTTTTCTGTTGCAATTCTCTTTGTACTCTGCTTTATACTTTATTTATGAATGTCTAAGCTTATCTCTCCCTCCAAACATGGCATCCTGTCTGCACTTCTTAATGTTAAAGAAAGTCACATCACTGCTTAAATGCTCATATGCCTAAAAACCTTCTGGACCGTCTTTCTATGAGAGACTGCTTGATTCAAATGTGGATTGCCATTACAGAATTTCCTTTTTCTTCACCCTCCTTTTGCTCCTTGTTAAGCCTTGTTTCATTTCTCTCGTCTGCTTGGACATGGTTGCTATCAGCTCCGTTGGGTGCTCCTCAATTTTCCCTTTAGCCACCAATCTCGATTCAATCTTTTGCTTTTCTTTTCTCAAGGGCCCCCACCTCTAATCCTTTACCTGTTAGAAGTTGGGACCCAATATGTCATTAGTGATAATGATGCTAATAATATAGTCTCACTAGATGGTGTCTTGTTCTTTATGTCCTTGTCTGGTTGAAGATCAATATAGAATGTGAAGGGACCAAGAGGCTTGTCAATCTGCAAGCCTATTTTCTTAACCATGAGCATTCACTACTCAGATAGATAACCAATCTACTCGCCCAATTCTAATATTAATAGAAGTTGATCAGGTACCGCTTCTGAAAATGCTCAACCCTTTGGCAAGTGGCTTGCTTCCCATGAGATATTCAAGGTCAGGTCGTATGAAAGGCTGCGAGAAGAATTTTCTCATGGACACACAATCTCTACTGTAGACCACCTGTTTAAGACTTCATTAAGAAAGGACTTCATTTTAATACACGAAGGATCTTTTGCTACAAGCATTGTTTCCAGCAAGCAACACATGAAAAGAGCTATGTTTCAAAAGTAATCACAACAGTAGAGAAGCCTTGACATAGAGGTCAATGTTGTCCCTTCCCTGTGCCCATGTATAAAGCTCCGTGCTACCAATTATGAGCCTTGAACTTGGTCACATGAACCCTGGAATTGATTTTGAGAGGCTGAAAAGAAATAGAGAGAGAGAGAGAGAGAGAGATTACAGCAAGAAACATGATTATATTTCACATGCAGATAGACAAATCCTCATGATAAAGACCAATATTCTCACATATGCCAACAACACTCTCACTAGAATAAAAGACAAAAGTGCTTGCTTTGAAGC
>Ga0325410_1004759_pt1 | contig 15122 bp, 3 predicted proteins | sample PopdelMetagenome_16_FD_206182 | JGI IMG/M metagenome (GOLD analysis project Ga0325410, IMG submission 206182) | Populus deltoides microbial communities from Bellville, Georgia, United States - Xylem-PdIQD-R3 | ecosystem: Host-associated > Plants > Phyllosphere > Stem > Wood/Secondary xylem... | reverse complement strand
TAAAAAACATCATACCACTAGTTTTCAGCATTATAAGTAAGTTTATGTCCTGAAAATCCTATCTTCATCATCATCAATAGATAGTACGATTTTAACTTCAAGAACCATCTAATAAATATTTAAGAATGTTGAATAAAAAATTAACAAGTAGTAACAATCTAGCTAATTATATGTCTAGCATAAAATTTCTTCATAATAATTTTGTATAAACTCCAAAGTTAATAATTTTCTCATACTTTTCCATGATGGAATTGCAAACTTACCAATAAAACTCTATCATGTTAAAGATCATATCACCTATTTTCAGCACTGTAAATAATTTACGCCTTGCAAATCCTACATCGATCATGATAACTAGAAATCTTCTTTAATAGAAAGCATATATGCATACGACTCCACAACCATTTGATAATTTTCTTCTTCAAAAAAAATCCTAACAAGAAAAGGAATTTCATTGAAATCAAGAACATGTCTACAAAACTAAGTCTTTAATGCATTTCCTATCATAGATTAACATCACTCTTTATATATATAGACATGATAGATTTCTAGGAATATATGTATCGATGGTTCAGTTTACCTTGTGATAAATTTATAGGCACGTCCCTTTTCATGCTGCCTCTCAAACTTCTACAGAATCCTAGATCGATGGCCTTCATTCCTTTATCATAAGGTGAGATGATATTGTTATCAATGTTGTTGTCCATCAATCAGGCTAATTAGGCTCTCATATCGATTGAATGTATGATAAAAGATTTAAAATTAGGGTTTTTAAGCCTTTAAAATTATATACTTGAAAATTTTAACTTGAAAAGTTCTGAATAAATTTCTAATTAATCAATTTGTTCAATCTCTTCTAAAAAATAAACTTGAAATATCTTTTTATACTAGTCATGTTCTGGACCTATATTCTTAGAGGAAAAGAATCTTTATTGAAGATTACATGGTTATTAATAGAATCAAACTAATATTTAAAAACTTCAATTATTTTTGGCATGAAAACGACAGGAGTTGAACTTTTATAGAATTGTGTATATAGAATACACTAACAAAATCCCAATCCAATCCATCAATATGGGATTAAAAATTAAACCCATTTTTGTCAAAAAAGTTTGTTTAACTTGTGAACAAATTATTGGACTTGGACCTTTGACAATTGTACCCCACATCAACTTTGTACAGCTACCCGAGACATGCAACATTTATGGGGAAAATGATAATTTTATACTAATAATTATTTAAAAATATGACCGGGCCTTTAGTATTTAAATAAATCCAACATTGTTTCTATTCTAATTACAGTGCGACATGAAGATTCTCAGATTTTGCATTCACGTACGACTTCTATAATTAATAAAGAAGATGAATGAATCAAATATAGAAATCAAAGGAAAAATATGTACATACATTGCTAATTATTTGTATATACTTCGTGGGAAAGCAAATATTCCAAGAATAGTCTTCGTGCTATATATATATATATATATAATAAGACAATGAAAACATCAAAGAGCATCTTCAACTCTCTCTGCCTGCAAAAAGGATAGATTAAGAGGGGGAGAAATCATTAAAGCGCTTAGCAAAACCCTAAATAATGAGTGTTACCTTTCGTATTGTAGCTTGTCTTCTTGTAGCTCTATCATTTGGCCTCTTTGACCTTAGAAATGTCCCAGTTCACGTATATTCCAACAAGATCAAAATTATAAATTAATTAAAACCCTAAAAAGATACTTATAATCTCCAACTCATTTTATACTCGCGAGCTCATCATATGCAAGCACATGTGATGTTCCTTCCAGTAAACCATTGTCTTCGCCGTTTCAGTGTTTATTAATCATATCCTGATGTTTCCCTGGCCTAGCGCCGGCCGGCTGTTAATTGATTTTAAGCTTTCACTTTAATTCATCTAGATATTTCTACAAAAAAATAGAAAGGGGAGGAAAAAAGAGGGAACTTAAATGGTGTTCAGGTGCCTTTTGTTTTTCCAAAGAATTGGTTGACTTTTTTTTTTCCCCAAAGAATTGGTTGACTTCTTTAGATGACGAGTTGTTGATTTAACTAGAAACATATCATATATCATTTTATGGCATTCCATGTGATAAGTTCAATTAAGAAAGGTTAACCAGAAAGCAGTGCTGATAATTTTCTTGAGTTATTAGGATGAAGTTAAGAGTTAAACGAGTTTAAAGTAATTGCATATATAGACATAAATTAATTATGGACGGACGGACTAAATATTAGGATATATATGGTAAAAAAAATTAACTATAAAGAACTTTTTTTTTGCTTGACTTAGGAGAAAACATTAATTAATCATTGTAATGGTAACGTCAAGTTTTTACTTAATGTTAAAACTTAAACTTCTTATTGGAGGTCTCAAGTTCTTAACTGATAGATTTCCTTAGGAGAATATTTAGGGATTGATATCCCTTATAGTATAGATAAATGATTAATTTATTTCTATTAACCTAAATATTCAAGAAGCATAACCATATAATTAAGAAGACTAAAGAGAGATTATATCTATATAATGTATCATACAATCAGGTTTCGATATGATTAATTAGGGAAGGAGCATGTCTAAGTCTTTTTTTGGAATAAGTTGATATATTAAAAACGCTAACCAAAAGATAACAAAAAATAAAAAATACAAAAGAAAAACATAAAAAAATCACAAAAAAAAAGTCAACAGATATATAACCGAAAAAGTACATTAGGATTGAAGAAGCTGATACGTCATGCTTAAAGGCTTGATCTGGTGTTAGACCAATCTATAATACCTTCAAGTCCATAATTAAAGCATGTCTAAGTCCTTAATTATGTTCTCAAGGGAATTAGTCCTACATATCTCATCCCTTAAATTTAAAATCTTCATTAATAATGGGGTTGTCCAGTTTGGGATACTGTTGTTGTTGTTTTGATGATAAGCAAGTAATTTTAAGAACTATGGTCCTAAATTAAGTGTCCAGCAGAGCCTATATATATATATAGCTAGACATCATGTTCCCAGCACGAATAAAGTTCGAAAAATCCTGTAATTAAGCGCTTGATATAGTATATAGATTAGCAACTAGAAGTCTAGAACACAAATGACAATTACAAATTTAAAACTAATACGGAATTAATGCAATTTTACATTAATCCCAGTTGAAAGGCACAAATTTAAGTAATATCAATTCTCTTGATCAAGATTGCAATCTTTTTAAAGTCCAGTGACGACGATTTGAACCGATGGATGATTAAGACCAGAGATTAGGTCATGGCCAACAAGGATCGTCGAGAATGACATGAAGATCCGACCATGAATAAGGTCGAAAACGTTCGGTTGTCTAGGTTCATTGCTTACACGACTGTGCTAATTATCAGTATCTAGTTTGAATCACATTTAGGTGTATGGTACACATTTGTCCCCCTCAAGTGGCTGAGCTGGGCTACGAGAATCGAACTCCCTGAAATCTAACCTCATTAAAGCACTTCCCACTTTATGTTTATCACCACAGGTAAAGAAAATAAATGGGGCAATTAGATAAGGTTTTTGGTGTTTGTGGGGTCTTAATAATAATAATATGTGACATGAGTCCAATTAGCCCCCACGTAGGGCCATTCCATCTATCAGTTTTTTTGGTAATGATATGGTTGTATGTAGAGTGTATTGTCTATTTGTACATCAGCAAGTAATTTTGACATTTTCAAATCAATAAATATATGACGAGATCCTATCCTATCAATATCAGAATATTCAAAACTTAATATTTATGTAAAAGAAAAGATTACTATACCTCTCACACTACGAGATTCTAACTTTTGGGGGTATAGTTTTCGATTATCATTCTCCGATAATTCAAGGTAAAAAAAAATAATGCCAACAGGGGAATTAAGAACCAGTTTGAGCTAGGAAATGTGATGCCGTTCATGCGCAAAAGTACTGGAAGTGTGTCAATGCTGCAGTACTGCATTTCTCATTTCTCTCTGTTTTTTTTTTTTTTTTTTGCCCCTTAAGAAAAAAATCGGGATCATTAATCTGCAGATACCAAGAGGAGGTAAAATGAAGATGGGCAAAAAGTGATCGGAGCAAAAGTCATTTATATATAGATAGTTCATGCTGGGCCAGGTTAATTAACTATAACCATTAATGCCGGCCTCCTCAAGAGTAATTGTAAATCATGTGAAACGTGAAATAGGGCTCGGACAGGTATTCCTTCCTGGTCCAGGGAGGAGGCCAAATAGCCCCAGAAGGCAGTCTTATTTATAAAAGATGACCCGACGCATGCATCACGCTAAGGATGCGTCACATTCTTCAGATCAACTACAATAAACAGACCTGAAAGCATCATCCCGGAAAGATAAGTAGGGGAAATTGTAGTTCAGGAGAGCCATAGAAACGAATCCAAACCGAGCATTCATTTAATATGATGTCATATATTGTATTGAAGGGACCCTATTCATTTACACATACAATTTCAAGCAAGGCTGTAAAGTAGGGACTCACGATCCCGGCTGTCCATGTATAGGGCCCTCTGCTGAGCAAGCGATGACATGACTCATCTCATGTGAGGTGGTAAAATTCCCATGATTGATTATCATGACCATGCAAATCGATTGATTGTCAAGGTGAGGTGAAATTAATCTCATGTTTGTGCACAAGGTCAAGTTTCACTTAGTACTTACTTTAGATTCTCAGACCCCACAGCAATTGACTTTTCACCCTAATTTTTAATCAGCAAACAGAACTGGAATTGTTTCCAAGGCTATTCATTTCCTTATATTCTGTTTATGATGAAGGGAAATCAAGGATCATGAACGAGACACGCCATACGCCATCATTAAGAACAGTGATTGTCGGCAAACCCATTTTTAACTTGATTAATTTCACCGTTACCCCATGGTTTACATCCCAGATCAGTGATGGATTTCCACTTATTTGTCTGCCATTATAATTATTATAATGACTTTGCATCACTATTCACCAATCACTTCCCTACTATGCTGCCCCTTTAACTGTAAACAAGGAGTAGTAAGATAAATAGTAAGCTCCATTTGTTTCAACGTTAAAGCTTCATCTTTCTGATATTTTAAAATACTTTCACCAGTATAAATGTTTGTGTGTCAGCTGTTGCAAGGACAAATCTAATTAGGAGTTGCGTAATAAAAGCCTGTTTGGTTGGCTAATCCTAATGCACGGGAACTTTCTTCTTTCTTTCTTTAACATTCCGAGTGTTCTCGAATGGCTTCCTTTTCATCGGCTTTACAGCAGAATTTTAAGACTTTGTACCATTTCAGAAGTAATATTATCTACTTCATATATATATATAGATATATCCGCCACGTTTGACGTCACTAGCTAAACCTTCTTGCATCCTTTCAATTTGATGAGCCCAATCTTGCTTTCTCTCTATACGAAATCCCCAAATCACTCTCTTAGAATTCCATCATTGAAAATCTGTTGCGATCCATCATTTTACAAGATCTTCAATACCTCTTAAAATCTTACAAGGTTTTCATCGTAAAATGTTAAGATTCATGACACATCATTGTGTATATATATATATATATATATATATATAGTCTAAACCTCTTAAAATCTTTTATATTTTTTTTCTTAGAATGCAATCTATCTGACCAGTGAGAGTTAAATCTTTGTTCATAAATTAAATCTATATGCTTCAAACTCATCCATTAAATATACAAAATAAATTTTAGGATACAGATAAAAGTTTTAAGTTTGAGACCAAAAAAACTTACAAAGATTCCTTGGGACAGCACTTCAAAACGAGTGAAAAGAACACATTGATTGGAATTAGAAAATTAGAGAAATTGAGGCATATTAACAAATGCCAATAAGCCTTGAAAAAACATTGTTCACCCATAGAGAAAGTTACCATTCACCGGAATACTATAATGATAATTAATTTTTCCATTACCAAAAAGATTCATTTAACTTTATTGGGGTAGTTTGGTTTTTTTATATGGCTCATTAATTATTATCAGATTCATCGGGGATAACTTGGTTTTTTTTTCATTTTTAAAACAAATTAAAATGACTAAATTACCCTTAAAAGTAAAGAAATTAAAATTGATAACCATGATTTTTTTGTATTTTCAACTTTGTTTTTTAGGTATAATAAAGTTGGATGAGGGGTAATTTTATATTTTAATAAATAATAAATATAATTAAAAAAATCAAAAGTGGTTGGTGCATGGAACATATGCGTCAGTGGGAGGGTTATTTCGATGATGCATACGACATCTTCCGGTGGCCAAAGATTTCCTTCCATCATATCATTGGAATTATCGCGACGTTCTTCTCCTTTTAAGGTAGTGCGTGGTGCCTATTGTGGGGCGACTTGTTACCATCAGTGTTTTATTTCCTTTTTTCTTATTCTCTCTCCTGCCCTTAAAAATTGTGTTGATTATTTAAAATTTCAGAGTTATCCTATTTTTTATTAAGATTTCAACCTCAGTTCTTCTTCCTTTTGATTTCTAATTTGTATTATTAGTCTTTTGTAAAATTTTGATTTGTTTTCAATTTCATCATTCAATCCTATTTGTGATATGTTTTTTTTTCAATTTGGTCCTTATTCTTTTGATTTTGTTTTTTTTGTCCCTTTGTTAAATTAATTTTTTTTTTAATTTCACTTTTCAATCAAAATTTTATTGTTATCCTCTATTTTAGTTTTTTATTTCAATTTTGATCTTTATTATTTTAATTGCATTTTTTTTGTTTTGGATCCTTTTGTATAATTGATTTTTTTAAAAATAATTTATCCTTCAATATCTGATTGGTTGAGAATTTGACTTTGTAATTTTTTCAAATAGGGTGTTTTTAGTTAATTGACCCAGGTTACGAGTTTGAAAAGTTAACGCATGTTGACATTACTTTTTTTTTCTTATTTTCTTTTTCAATTTCATCATTCGGCATTGATTTCTTAAAAGAGTAATAGGCTTCGTGATTTTTTTTTCTGTCGGGTAATCTTAATGTCATGACCTAAGTCGCGGGTATGGCGTGTTAACCCAAATTTGCTAGACTTTTTTTATGGAGTCACTTTTTTAAAAAGGAATTATAATCTTTTTTTTGTTTCGTCCTTAAAGGTTTGGTTTGTTTTGAAACTAATATTCAACATTTTCCTATTTTAGACTTCACTAAGTTATCCTTTTAGCATGATCTGAGTCGCGAGTCTTGGTCGTATTACTTGGTAATGATTTTTTTAGGTCCTTTTTGTTTGTTAATTTTTTTTATCAGTTTCATACTTCTACAATTGGTTTGCTAAGAATCAAACTTTGTGATTTTTTTCACATTTTCTTTCTATTGGGTTTTCCCATGCTTATTATCCAGGTTACAAGTTTGTAATGGCAACTCGGATTAATTTGGTCTTTTTAAACTAATTTTATCCTTTCATATTTAATTAAATAGAAAATGAGCAACATCGTTTTTTCCCTTTTGAAGAAAGATTTTTTTTTTCAAATTAGTGTGATCACTTTTTTTTATTTGTTCCATTTTCTGTCATTGCCTATTTTTTTTTATCATTTAGTTAAAACAAACCAACTTATTCAACTTAGTCGGGTCTATGAACTAAGTCACAAATTTTTCTTCTTCTTTAAAACATGTTTGCGATACTTGAACATTATTTTTTATAGAAAAATAATAATTGTGATCACTTTTTTTTATTTGTTCCATTTTCTATCATTGCTTTTTTTTTTTATATACCATTTAGTTAAAAAAAACCATCTTATTCGACTTAGTCGGGTCTATGAACTAAATTACAAAATTTTCTTCCTTCCTTAAAACATTCTTACGACACTTGAACATTACTTTTTAAATAAAAATAACAATTCATACAACACTTGAACATTACTTTTTAAATAAAAATAACAATTCATCCATGCGGCGTAGTGTAGGTCTACATCAAGTACATCTAAAATGCTTTGAAAATTTTATAGAGCTTTACCGTTTATAAACAATGAAGTTCCTCTCCTTTTCTTTTTTTCTTTTTTCAATTCAACCCCTTTTTTCATTTCCCTACTATTTTTTCTTTCAATTTAATTTTTATTTTTTCCCTCAATTTCATCCTTATATTTTTTTTAACAATCATTTAGGTCGCCTTTGGATTGGTTAAAACAACTAGATCATGTCAGGATAACATTCACACAGTTTAATTTTAAATCCAGGATAGGCAAGAAGTTCGGTCAATGTTTTTTTTTTTATATCAATTTGATCCTTTGCTTATCAATTTTATTGTTAGAATTTTTTTACTAATCGTCTAGGTTACCTTTAAACTAGTCAAGTTGACTAGGTCACGTTGGGTCAACTCTCACATGGTTTAATTTTAAACCTGAGATAAGTAAGGAGTTGGTTGAAAGGTTCAAGGCTGACTCGATAGACCGAGTTTAATAACAATATCAAATAGTTTTTTATGACCTAAATATTTTTTGTTACAATCAAATTTTTTTTCATCCAACCCACATCATTACGCAACACAATAGACAATTTAAAATTAAAATTAAAATGTTTTTTTCCTCTCGTCTGTCCTAAAATTAAAATGCCACCGTTGCAAAATGCAACACTTTAAAATGTCACACTTTCTAAGTATTGTTTTTACCAAACTGTGCTATGTTCCAAAGAATTTTTACCAGTGATAGTTTGTCTAAACATTTTTCAAAATATGGTAATTGTTTTTTTTTAATTCTTTAAACCTATGTTTTGATAAATAATTGTGCAAGTGTGGCTTCCATCTAAAAAGCTACTTCATAAGTCAAAGTTAGAATTCCATCTTGCATTCATACTAATATCAAAAGCACACACCATGTACTATAACACCTAGGACATTTATTGTGGACCTCTTTTTGTTCTTATTTTTTTTTCAGTTGCATCTTTCCATGTCCAAATTGTGTTATAATTTATTAAAAATTATCTAGTTTTTGTCAAATTAAAAAATAGGGGACCAAAGTGTAAAACATAGTGAAATTTCATTGCCGATCTAGATTTTGATTCCAAAAATCATTTTTATCCTCTTACTTTATTTTTCCAACCTTCTCAGTCCCGTTAATTTTTCAGATTTTAATTTTGATCTAAAAGTTTGTTTTTCTTATTTTTCAGTCAATGGGTTTGAGAGACGAGAGATAAAGTCATCGTATTCTGACAAAAAGATAGAAAGACATCAATTGACATTGATTCTAGGACCTAAAAAAGTTAATTTTAGTGTCAATAGATTCCAATCAACAAGAGAAGTTTGATAGTGGTTGTTTTGAAACTCAATATTGCCATAAAAAACAGATCAAAATCGAGAAATAGAATTTCCACTTTGTTCGAATTTCCACCACTGGTTGATGAAATCTACAAACAATCAGCCACAAACTCAATATCTTCTTCTTTTTTATAAAGGAGGTGGACGACAATTTGTTTGCCCTTTACAAAAAGAAAATGAGTACTGAAAAGTCCCAGGCATGCAGACCTGCATTGGAGATTTACGCTTATGGGCTCTTTTTCTTAAGCTCTAAGCATGTTGGGCCACGACCAAAGCCAAGCCTTCGCACATGACCTTTGTTTATTTTTTTCCTTTCAACTACAACCTTTAACTTTGTTTTTAATTTTTTTTTTGTTATTATACATTTACGTGAAAAATAAATTTACAAAATAAAATTATTTAATCTAATAAAATTCATGACTCAGATCGTAAGTTTTACAAGTTAAGTTATGAAATAAAGATTGATTCACGCTTATGGGCTCTTTTTCTTAAGCTCCAAGAATGTTGGGCCATGACCAAAGCCAAGCATTCGCACATGACCTTTGTTTATTTTTTTCCTTTCAACTACATCATTTAAACTTTTTTTTTTATCATATATTTACGTGAAAAATAAATTTACAAAATGAAATTATTTAACCTAATAAAGTTCATGACTCAAATCGCAAGTTTGACAAATTAAGTTATGTAATAAAAATTGATTCATTATGTTATTATCTTAATAATATTTTTTTAATTAATCTTCGTTTAATGTTTTGTTTTGATTGGTGTATGATTAATTCATTTTGATCTGGTTTTTAAAGGGTTATTATTGTCTAAAGAACTTAGTCACCAATTTAAAAGGTTAATAAGAGTTAACCAAGATCGATTTAATATGTCACAATGCCAATTTATTTTTAGCATCTATGTTTGTTTGTGGTTTTAAAAAAATTGGCTTGATATGTAGTAGTGTGGAGTAGTAACCTAGTTATTTTCTATACTAAAAAATTGGGATTCTTTATGGAGATTTATTATTCATATAAACAATGAAGCTACCTATTTTTTTCTTTTCTCAATCCGCCGCCATTTATTCCATGTTCCCTCTTCATTTAAAGTTAGTTTTTTTTTTCTCATTTTTATCCTCATAATTTTTAATAGTTTTTCAAGTTGCCTTGGACCAGTTAATTCCATTAGAATATATCGGGGAAACCACCACTTGGTTTAATTTTAAACTCAGGTTAGGTTAGGAGTCGAATTAAGATTTTTTTTGACAATTTAATTATTTTTTATCAATTTTATCGTTATATTTTTTTTAGGTAGCTAGATTATCTTTGAACCAACCAAGTTGATTGGTCATGTACGAGCTACTCCTACATGGTTTAATTTGAAACCCAAACTAAAAAATATGTTAGGTCAAGAAGATTTTTTTGTTGATCCATTTTTTTTCTCAATTTAATTCTTAATTTTTTTTTCCAATCACTTGAGTTAAATTCCAAACTTTTGGATCATATTAAGGAGCCCTGTACTATTTAATTTTATAATCGTACGAAGTTAAATCAATCGAACAGCATATTTTTATTTCTGTTCAGAAATATTTTTATCCCACCTGACATGAAAACTACTACACTGCAACCAAACTGAGGGAGCCTTTTTACTTGATTTTCCAACGTAAAAAAGCGTAACGAAAGAGGTAATGATGGGCCCAACAAACCCACAACACAGAGAAGATTTGTGTCGTAACGGTTTAATGATTGCCCGAAGAAGCTTTGCTTTTACCCCCGCAAAATAAAACAAATTACTAATATATGGCGCGATCGCCAACACGTGTGCGTCTGCTATTGGGGGACCCATCAACTATCTCAGCCACCTGTAAACCCAGCGTCACATCCTCTCCGTACTTCCACGTGTAATTTTATGCCGCTCTTGTTCCTACCTCTCATTGGTCTGGGAGCATGGGCCCCATTCTGGCTTCGGAAGAGCAGCTGTAACGTCGTAGTTCATACAAAAAATAACTGGTGCTTTTCTTGTTTTCATGTCTTAAATTTGGTAATCAATAATTCTTTTTCTCAAAAACCTTTTTAAGGTTTGTTTTCTGTATTTGTCACTCAATTCCCAAAATAAATGTCTCAATAACAATGCTAAGGTTGTTCTTGAAAATGTAATCATAATTAATTTTTAATTATTAAGGTATTTTTTTACCACAAAAACAGCAGATACAATCTATAAAAAGAAGTGTGGTTACAAGCATAAACAAGACAACTATTAGAAGTATGCAATTTGCTGAAAAATTCAATTAAGATTGAGTTTCTACAATTTAACATTTGTAGTGTGTGGCTTCTGTGAAAGGGTCGCCAAATAGTTTCCATTCCTATCCAGCTCTCTCTCTCTCTCTCTCTCTCATGAGAATTATATTAGCAGGTCCTAGCTATAGATCATTGCTGTTTGATGAATTTTCGGAAAAGAAATTACAGAGATTCGGGGCCTGGCTGGCAAGTTCAATGCATGGTGACCTGTAGCTTCTCATACTACAGAAGCTAGTATCCAAACTGGGGCCTGGAGCAGATCTGCCAGTATATCAAATTGATATTGAAGGCAGCCACAGTTTGATTTGCTACTTTTCTCCACCAACACCATATATAAATTATAAAAGACTCTGTATACATGGATAGATGCATCGATCGCTATCCACACGACTGGATTGGTCACGTGTGGTCATCTACTACTCTAGGACCAAGCTAATAAAACCATGTCCTTGTTCTTTTATCTTGAAAAGTTGAAAGAGTTTGTGATTAATAAATGAACTTTTTCTAGTTTTCCATGGAGAAATATGGTTTATCACATAAAGAAGAGGAAGAAGATCACGGGATGTACTCAGTTTTTCCAGTTTTCTCTAATATATACTTTCTAGGAGTGAAAGTATATATTATATATAGATCGACGTCGTCTAATTAATTAAATATCTTTATATAAAATAATCTTACAGATATACTTTCATTTCAATCTACGTATAATAAAAGAAATTTAATAATCTTTCTAAATACTCGTTTTAAGCCTTGAATTAAAAAACTCTATGAAGAAAACAAATTTCTTTAACCATTAACATAACCTCTTAATTAAGTGAATATATGTTTTTACAGCAGAAACGGTGTTCTTAAGAATTTTGATTTTTTTAAAATTAATTTTTTTAGAATGTTTTTAGATATGTGTTAATATAAAAAGATTAATTTAGAAAAACATTATTTTTTTTATCTTTTCAAATAAAAAAACCACTTTTAATTCATCATTGTTATTTCAGTAAAGGGATTTCAATAAAATCCCTGCCAAATGAATTGCAATTCCGATGTCATGCACGAGAATCAATTATTCTTGATCCGTTATATATTTGTGTGGATGCGGTTATTTTTTAAAATGTTTTTTATTTGAAAATGTATTAAAATAATATATTTTTTTATTTTTTAAAAATTATTTTTGATATCAACACATCAAAATAATTTAAAAACACCAAAAAAATATTAATTTAAAATAAAATTAAAAAATTTTAAATTTTTTTAAAATATTTTTATAACACAAAAATAAACTGAATAACAGTGCAAATATTGATCTAGTACTGTCGGTTAGCAATTTAATCTTGATTTTTTTTTATTCATTTTAAGCTTGGTCGTGAGAGAGATATATGATGAGGGGTCGCTTGTCAATGGCCACCACATCTCTCTATCTATATAAATGTCTGCCTAGATTATATATTTTCGTTGTTTATTTAATTATTCAGAATTTTGTGCCGACCTCATTATTTAAGAGTAATTAAAAAGTTGAATATTTTAATTACTCTTAACAATTGAAACATGGTTGTGAAACCATCCCGTGATTCTAATTTTTTTTATATAAAAAAAATAAAATAATATGTTTTGTCAAAATAAAATTAAAATTAATAAAGCAAGAGTTATGTTTTGATTGGGTCAAGTCTACATCAATCAAGTCAATTGAATTGTTTAATTGAGTTATAATTGAGTTTTTTTTTTTAATTTTTCTTTAACCAAGACTAGTTTAGGTTTCAGATCGACTCGCCAAATTAATTCAAGACTAATTCAAGTTTTATAATTATGATTGAAATATTGTTTTGTTATTACAAAGATAATTTAATTATAGTTTTACCAAATTGGTTTGTAGCTATGGTTTTATGACTAAATAAAAACACGGTAACTTATATATAAAACCTTAAGTATTTTTTTTTAAATCCATTGTTGGTTATTTTTATTTAATAATTCAAATGTTTTTTATTGGATTGCATAGAAAAGTTGATTGCATGGCATTGATAAATAGAGCCAAAGCATTTAATTTAAAGTTTTTTCTTTGTACGTTGGATGCATTGACATACTATATATTGATGTCTTTTTCATCAAATCTAAACTTTTGGTTGGTATTCTGTAATTTTCTTCAGATGAAAACAAGTACTTACTTAGTCGTCCATTAGACGAACCCGGTTCAATAGCTTTTAGAAGACATGGTTGTATATATCATCATCTCAGGAAAAAAAGAAGAGGAGGAACAGAGCATATACATACATACACATACATACATAATATATATATATATATATATATATAGAGAGAGAGAGAGAGAGTAAAATTAAGACATGGATGATGAGCACTTGCACAGAAAAGAAATTAAGCATGTGCAAGGATGACGAGTTTGAAGCATTCTGATTAATCAACAGGTAGTTTGAAATCTGAAGAGGCATCAATTGAAATGTCCTTGAACAAAGAAGAGGTAGCCTCAGACTTCATTATCTTCAATCCATCTCTTTCCAAAAAGGATGACAAGAAAGATCAACTATCCCTTTGGGATAATGGGATTAGACGTGATGCTAATTAGTTCTCGTTAAATTGGCAAATTATTTCGTATCTGCAACTGGACAACTTTCTATCACTAAGGCTGCTTGTTATTGTAACTTTGATGATAGCTAGCGGCCCAGAATCAACCCACCCGATGACCCACTCTCTTTTGTAGCGGCATGCCACGTTCCTTCTGGAGTGCTGAAAGGCCTAAGCACTGAGAATTAGAGAAGGAGTGTCTGTTCAAGATAAGACCCTAATGTATCTCTCGTCGATAGGCCCATAAACATTGGAGGCAGGCAACATTAGCACATGCATCTGTACCGTGTATTTTTCTTAAGCCCTCCCATTACTGCCCTCAATCATGCTAATAGGAGGAAACAAATCCGACGTCTCTTTCGTTAAGAGACAGTGTTTATGTTCAAACCACAATAATTAAGTGAAACACTTTTGATGATCTTTTGAGTCGGTCGATTATGTGGAGTAGAGTGTACCTGCTCAATCCAATAAAGCACAGCTGCCGAAGATAACATTAAAGATCAGAATTATAATAGCAATTTGACTTTAATGAGAACGAAGACAGCAATTACAGGGAGGATTGAACACCATTAAACCCCTCGATTATCCAAAAGATTTATCAAATAAAGCTTGGTTTGCCCCCCCCCTGGCTTCGAGTATATGCATCTCCCCTTTTACATGTAGTGGGGAATGATGGTCGATTTCCATTAATTGCCCGTAGCATCATTGACCTCGATTAAGGGGATAATTAGTCCTTAATTAACGAAGCATAATTATAAAGTCTCTTTTGTACACTGTGAGATTTGATCCGGCTATTGAGTTGGGTCTAATCAATCCAGTATTCGCTCTTTAATACTTCAAGATATTATTGGAGGGTGTTTAACAGATCTCCTAATCAACCAATTATAAATCTACATAATTCGTGTACCTACAAAATAATTGATTTTCGACAGAATAATCTGAAACAGACTTCACTTTAAGATTATCTTAAGCTGGCTTTTGCTTTTGAATGAAAAGGAATAAAAAGACGTTGTTAGAGTAAATTGTAATTTAA
>Ga0325410_1004758_pt1 | contig 15123 bp, 12 predicted proteins | sample PopdelMetagenome_16_FD_206182 | JGI IMG/M metagenome (GOLD analysis project Ga0325410, IMG submission 206182) | Populus deltoides microbial communities from Bellville, Georgia, United States - Xylem-PdIQD-R3 | ecosystem: Host-associated > Plants > Phyllosphere > Stem > Wood/Secondary xylem... | reverse complement strand
CGAGATTTGACTTTGCAGGATGTGATTTCCATGATCTTTCTCTTTTTATTTTTCTTGCATTGCATTTCCAGAAAGGTATGGATGTTAGCTTTTTAGTGCCACTGGAATCACTTCATTTTGATCTCTAAAACTCACGCTCTGCACAAAACATCGACTGAACATCAAATCTGCCAATTACTTCCAATTTACTCCTTTTTGCATCTTTCATCCAAAAGTGCCTTCAAAACATAAAACAAAGAATATCAAGGCATTTTATATATAAAAGATAGGCAAAATACTAGTTAAATGGGGGTGAAACTATCAAATAATATGGTTGCAATATAGTGGATGTGGAATCGATACTTGGTGAGGAGGAGGTCTGGTCGCGCCAGGCAAGAGTAACGGTTCGAAGGGGCCATAACTTTTGATCCGATCGTTGGATCTCGATCTATTAAATTTTTCAGGAGTTTTCGAATCCCCTTTGCCAAATCGTGGATGTGTAATCGACACTCGATGAGGAGGATGTCTGGTCACGCCAGGCAAGAGTAACGGTTCGAACAGTCCATAACTTTTGATCTGACCGTTGGATCGCGATCAAAATTTTACATGAATTTCTAGATGCCCTTTTCCATATAATGGATGTGGAATCTAGACTCGGTGAGGAGGAGGTCTAGTTGCGCCAAACTAGAAAAACAGTTCGAATGAACTCAACTTTTAATCCGACCGTTGGATGCCGATCGTAATTTTACGAAAGTTTCCGCATGCCCTTTTCCATATAGTGGATGTGGAATCGATACTTGGTGAGGAGGAGGTCTGGTCCCACCAGGCAAGAGTAACGGTTCGAACAGTCCATAACTTTTAATCCGACCATTGGATCGCGATCAAAATTTTACATGAGTATCCGAATGCCCTTTTCCATATAATGAATGTGGAATCCAGACTCGGTGAGGGGGAGGTCTGGTTGCGCCAGGCAAGAGTGACGGTTCAAACGGGTCATAACTTTTGATCCCACCGGTGGATCGCTATTAAAATTTTAAAGGAATATCCGAAGGCCCTTTTCCATATAGTGGATACGAAATCAATACTTGGTGAGGAGGAGTTCGGGTCGCGCCAGGCTAGAGTAACGATTCGTAATCGCAATATCTTTTGATCCGAATGTTGGATCTTGATCTAAATTTTACAGGAATTTTCGGATGCCCTTTGCCACATTGTGGATATGGAATCGACACTCGGTGAGGAGGAGGTCCGGTCGTGCCAGGCAAGAGTAACGGTACAAACGGTCCCTAACTTTTGATCTGACCGTTGGATCACGGTCACAATTTTACATGAGTTTCTGGATGCCCTTCTCAATATAATAGATGTGGAATCTAGACTCCGTGAGGAGGAGGTCTGGTCGCGCCAGGCTAGAGTAATGGTTCATAAGGGCAATAACTTTTGATCCGATTATTGGATTTCGATCAAAATTTTACAGTTGTTTCTGGATGCCCTTTGCCATATCATGGTTATGGAATTGACACTCTATGAGGTGGAGATCTGATCACACCAGGCAAGAGTAGCGGTTCGAAGGGTTCATAACTTTTAATCATACCGTTGGATCTTGATCTAAATTTTACAAGAGTTTCCAGATGCCTTTTTCCATATCGTGGATGTGGAGTCGACTTTCGGTGGACAGGAGGTCTGGTCGCGCCAGGCAAGAGTAACGGTTCGAACGGTCCATAAATTTTGATCCTATCGTTGGATCTCGAACTAAATTTTACAGGAGTTTCTGGATGCCCTTTGCCATATCGTGGTTGTGGAATGGACACTCGGTGAGGAGGAGGTCTGGCCGCGCCAGGCAAGAGTAACAATTCGAACGGGCCATAACTTTTGATCCGACCGTTGGATCGTGATCAAAATTTTACAGGAGTTTTCAGATGCCCTTTTTCCATATAGTGGATGTGGAATCCAGACTCGATGAGGAGTAGGTCTCGTCACGCTAGGCTAGACTAACGGTTCGTAAGGGCAATAACTTTTGATCCGACCGTTGGATCGCGATCAAAATTTTACAAGAGTTTCTAGAAGCCCTTTTCTATATAGTGGATGTGGAATCCAGACTCGGTGAGGAGGAGGTCTGGTCGCGCCAGGCTATAGTAACAGTTCGTAAGGGTTATAGCTTTTCATCCGACCGTTGGATCTCAATCAAAATTTTAATGAAGTATCCAGATTCCATTTTCCATATATAGGATGTAGAATTGATACTCGGTGAGGAGTAGGTGTGGTCGCGCCAGGCAAAAGTAACGGCTCGAACTAGCCATAGCTTTTGATCCGACCGTTGGATCTCGATCTAAATTTTACACGACTTTCTGGATGCCCTTTTCCATATAGTGGATGTGGAATCGACACTCGGTGAGGAGGAGGAGGTGTGGTCGCGCCAGGCAAAAGCAAAGGTTCGAACGGTCCATAATTTTTGAGCCGACCATTGGACTGCGAGCTAAATTTTACATGAGTTTTCAGATGCCCTTTTCCATATAGTGGATGTGGATTCCAGACTCGGTGAGGCGGAGGTCTGGTCGCGCCAAGCTATAGAAACGGTTCGTAAGGACAATAACTTTTGATCCGATAGTTGGATCTCTATGTAAATTTTATAGTAGTTTCTGGATGCCCTTTTCCATATCGTGGATGTGGAATCGATACTCGGTGAGGAGGTCTGTTGCGCCAAACCAGAGTAAGAGTTCGTGAGGGCTATAACTTTTGATCAGACCATTGGATCGCGATCAAAATTTTACAGGAATTTCCAGAGGACCTTTTCCATAAAATGGATTTGGAATCCATACTCGGTGAGGATGAGGTCTGGTCGCGCCAGGCTAGAGTAACGGTTTGTAAGGGCAATAACATTTGATCCGACCGTTGGATCTCGATCTAAATTTTAATGGAGTTTCCGGATTCCCTTTTCCATATCGTGGATGAGGAATCGATAATCAGTGAGGAGGAGGTCTGGTCGCGCCAGGCTAGAGTAACGGTTTGTAAGGGCCATAGCTTTTGATCCGACCGTTGGATCTCGATCAAAATTTTGATGGAGTTTTCGGATTCCCTTTTCCATATAGAGGATGTGGAATTGATACTCGGTGAGGAGGAGATGTGGTCGCGCCAGGCAAAAGTAACGGCTTGAACTGGCCATAGCTTTTGATCCGACCGTTGGATCTCGATTCAAATTTTACACGAGTTTCTGGATGCCCTTTTCCATATCGTGGATGTGGAATCTATACTCGGTGAGGAGGAGGTGGGGTTGCGCCAGGCTAGAGTAACGGTTCGTAAGGGCCATAACTTTTGATCTGAACGTTGGATCGCGATCAAAATTTTACATGTGTTTCCGGATGCCCTTTTCCATTTAGTGGATGTGGAATCGACACTCGGTGAGAAGGAGGTCTGGTCACGCTGGGCAAGAGTAACGGTTCGAACAGACCAGAACTTTTGATCCAACCGTTGGGTCGCGATCAAAATTTTACATAAGTTTCCATATGCCCTTTTTCCATATAGTGCATGTGGAATCGACACTCAGTGAGGAGGAGGTGTGGTCGCGCCAAGCAAGAGTAAGGGTTTGAACGGTCCTTAACTTTTGATCCTACCGTTGGATTGCGATCAAAATTTTACATGAGTTTCCGGATGCCCTTTTCCATATAGTGGATGTGGAATCCATTCTCGGTGAGGAGGAGGTCTGGTCGCGCCAGGCTAGAGTAACAGTTCGTAAGGGCAATAACTTTTGATCCAACCGTTGGCTCTCAATGTAAATTTTACAGGAGTTTCCGGATGCCCTTTTCCATATCGTGGATGTGGAATCGATACTTGGTGAGAAGGAGGTCTAGTCGCGCCAAGCCAGAGTAAGAGTTCGTGAGGGCCATAACTTTTGAAGAGACCGTTGGATCGCGATCAAAATTTTACAGGAGTTTCCGGAGGACCTTTTCCATATAATGGATGTAGAATCCAGACTCGGTGAGGAGGAGGTCTGGTCGCGCCAGGCTAGAGTAACAGTTCATAAGGGCAATAACATTTGATCCGACCGTTGGATCTTGATCTAAATTTTAATGGAGTTTTCGGATTCCCTTTTCCATATCGTGGATGTGGAATCGATACTCGGTGAGGAGGAGGTCTCATCGCCCCAGGCTAGAGTAACGGTTCGTAAGGGTCATAGCTTTTGATCCGATCGTTTGATCTCGATCAAAATTTTAATGGTGTTTCCGAATTCGCTTTTCCATATAGAGGATGTGGAATCGATACTCGGTGAGGAGTAGGTGTGATCGCGCCAGGCAAAAGAAACGGCTCGAATGGGCCATTGCTTTTGATACGACCGTTGGATCGCGATCAAAATTCTACATGATTTCCGGATACTTTTTTCCATATAGTGGATATGGAATCTAGACTCAGTAAGGAGGAGGTCTGGTCGCGCCAGGCTAGAGTAACAGTTCGTAAGGGCAATAAGTTTTGATCCGACCGTTAGATCTAGATCTAAATTTTACAGGAATTTCCGGATGCCCTTTTCCATATAGTGAATGTGGAATCGACACTCGGTGAGAAGGAGGTCTGGTCACACCGGGCAAGAGTAACGATTCGAACAGACCAGAACTTTTGATCCGACCTTTGGGTCGCGATCAAAATTTTACATAAGTTTTTAGATTCTCTTTTCCATATAGAGGATGTGGAATCAATACTCGGTGAGGAGGAGGTGTGGTCGCGCCAGGCAAAAGTAACGGCTTGAACTGGCCATAACTTTTGATCCGACCGTTGGATCTCGATCTAAATTTTACATGAGTTTCTGGATGCCCTTTTCCATATAGTGGATGTTGAATCGACACTCGGTGAGAAGGAGGTCTGGTCGCGCCAAGCAAGAGTAACGGTTCGAACGACCCAGAACTTTTGATACGACCGTTGGGTCGCGATCAAAATTTTACATAAGTTTCCATATGCCCTTTTTCCATATAGTGCATGTGGAATCAACACTCGGTGAGGAGGAGGTCTGGTCGCGCCAAGCCAGAGTAAGAGTTCGTGAGGGCCATAACTTTTGATCAGATCGTTGGATCGCGATCAAAATTTTACAGGAGTTTCCAGAGGACCCTTCCCATATAATGGATGTGAAATCTCGACCATTGGATCTCGATCAAATTTTTAGAAGATTTTACGGACGCTGTTTTCCTTGGAGTAGATGTGGAATTGCTACTCGGTGAGGCAAAGGTCTCGAAACTTGAGTACCGGTTCGAAAGGGCCATAACTTTTGATTCGACCATTGGATCTCGCTCAAATTTTTAGAAGAGTTTCCGGACGCTGTTTTCCTTGGAGTAGATGTGGAATCGCTACTCCGTGAGGCGGAGGTCTCGAAACCAGAGTACCGGTTCGAAAGGGCCATAACTTTTGATCCGACCGTTGGATCTCGCTCAAATTTTTAGAAGAGTTTCCGGATGCTGTTTTCCTTGGAGTAGATGTGGAAGCGCTACTCGGTGAGGCGGACATCTCGTCGCTTCAGACCAGAATACCAGTTCGCAAGGGCCATAACTTTTGATATGACCGTTGCATCTTGCTCAAATTTTTAGAAATGTTTCTAAACGCTGTTTTCCTTGGAGTAGATGTGGAATCGCTATTCTGTGAGGCGGAGGTCTTGACGCTACAAACCGGAATACCAGTTCGGAACGGCCATAACTTTTGATCCGACCGTTGGATCTCGCACAAATTTTTAGAAGAGTTTCAGGACGCTGTTTTCCTTGGAGTAGATGGGGAATCACTACTCGGTGAAGCGGACTTCTCATCGCTCTAGATCAGAGTACGAGTTCGGAAGGGCCATAACTTTTGATCTGACCGTTGCCTCTCGCTCAAATTTTTAGAAAAGTTTTTGAACGTTGTTTTCCTTGGAGTAGATGTGGAATCGCTACTCTGTGAGGCGGAGGTGTCGTCGCTACAGATCGCAATACCAATTCGGAATGGCCATAACTTTTGATCCGACGGTTGGATCTCGCACAAATTTTTAGAAGAGTTTCCAGACGCTGTTTTCCTTGGAGTAGATGTGGAATCGCTACTCGGTGAGGCGGAGGTTTCGAAACCTGAGTACCGGTTCGAAAGGTCCATAACTTTTGATCCCACCGTTGGATCTCGCTAAAATTTTTAGAAGAGTTTACGGACGCTGTTTTCCTTAGAGTAGATGTGGAATTGCTACTCGGTGAGGCGGAGGTCTCGAAACCAGAGTACTGGTTCGAAAGGGCCATAACTTTTGATCTGACCATTGGATCTCGCTCAAATTTTTAGAAGAGTTTCCGGATGCTGTTTTTCTTGGAGTAGATGTGGAAGCGCTACTCGGTGAAGCGGACATGTTATTTCTCTATACCAGAGTACCAGTTTGGAAGGGCCATAACTTTTGATCCAACCGTGGGATCTCTCTTAAATTTTTAGAAGAGCTTCCTGACGCTGTTTTTCTTTGAGTAGATGTGGAATCGATACTGGTTGCGGTGGAGGTCTCGTAGCTCCAGACCAGAGTACCAGTTTGAAAGGGCCATAACTTTTGATCCGACCGTGGGATCTCGCTCAAATTTTTTTAAAAGTTTCCGGACGCTGTTTTCCTCGGAGTAGATGTGGAATCGCTACTCTGTGAGGCAGAGGTCTCGTCACTCCAGAACGGAATACCAATTCGGAATGGCCATAACTTTTGATCCGACCGTTGGATCTCTCTGAAATTTTTAGAAGAGTTTCCGGACGCTGTTTCCTTAGAGTAGATGGGGAATCGCTACTCGGTGAGGTGGAGGTCTCGAAACCTGAGTAACGGTTCGAATGGGCCATAACTTTCGATCCGACCATTGGATCTCACTCAAAATTTTAGAAGAGTTTCGGATGCTGTTTTCCTTGGAGTAGATGTGGAATCGCTACTAGGTGAGGCGGAGGTCTCGTCGCTCCAGACTAGAATTCAGTACGAAGGAGCCATAACTTTTTGATCCGACCGTTGGATCTCGCTCAAATTTTTAGAAAAGTTTCCGGACACAGTTTTCCTCGGAGTAGATGTGGAATCACTACTCTATGAGGCGGAGATCTCGTCACTCCAGACCGGAATACGAGTTCGGAATGGCCATAACTTTTGATCCGACCGTTGGATCTCGCTCAAATTTTTAAAAGAGTTTTCAGACGCTTTTTTCCTCGGAGTAGACGTGGAATCGCTACTCTGTGAGGCGGAGGTCTCGTCACTCCAGACCAAAATACCAGTTCAAAATGGTCATAACTTTTGATCCGACCGTTGGATCTCGCTCAAATTTTTAGAAGAGTTTCCGGACGCTGTTTTCCTTGGAGTAGATGGGGAATCGCTACTCGGTAAGGTGGAGGTCTCGTAATCTGAGTACCGGATCGAAAGGGCCATAACTTTCGATCCGACCATTGGATCTCGCTCAAATATTTAGAAGAGTTTCGGACGCTGTTTTCCTTGGAGTAGATGTAGAATCGCTACCCGGTGAGGTGGGGTCCTCGTCGCTTTAGACCAGAGAATTGGTTCGGAAGGGCCATAACTTTTGTTTCGACCGTTGGATCTCGCTCAAATTTTAGAAGAGTTTCTGGACGCTGTTTTCGTTAAAGTAGATGTGGAATCGCTACTCGGTGAGGCGATGGTCTCGAAACCTGAGTACCGGTTTGAAAGGGCCATAACTTTTGATCCGACCGTTGGATCTCTATCAAATTTTTAGAAGAGTTTCTGGACTTTGTTTTCCTTGGAGTAGATGTGGAATCGCTACTCGGTGAGGCGAAGGTCTCGAAACTAGAGTACTGGTTCGAAAGGGCCATAACTTTTGATCCGACCGTTGGATCTCGCTCAAATTTTTAGAAACGTTTCCAGAAGCTATTTTCCTTGGAGTAGATGTGGAATCGCTACTCGGTGACGCGGAAGTCTCGTCTCTCCAGACCAGAGTCCCAATTCGAAAGGACCATAACTTTTGATCCAACCGTTGGATCTCTCTTAAATTTTTAGAAGAGCTTCATGATGCTGTTTTTCTTGGAGTAGATGTGGAATCGCTACTGGTTAAGGCGGAGGTCTCGTCGCTCTAGACTAGAATTCCAGTACGAAGGAGCCACCACTTTTTGATCCGATCGTTAGATCTCGCTCAAATTTTTAGAAGAGTTTTTGGATGCTGTTTTTCATAGAGTAGATGTGAAATCGCTACTCGGTGAGGCGGAGGTCTCGTCGCTCCAGACCAGAGAACCGATTCGGAAGGGCCAGAATTTTTGATCCGACCATTGGATCTCGCTCAAATTTTTAGAAGAGTTTCTGGATGCTGTTTTCCTTGGAGTAGATGGGGAATCACTACTCGGTGAGGCGGAGTGCTCGTCGCTCCACACCAGAGTACGAGTTTGAAAGGGACATAACTTTTGATCCGACCGTAGGACTCGCTTAAATTTTTAGAAGAGTTTCCTAACGCTGTTTTTCTTTGAGTAAATGTGGAATCGCTACTGGTGGAGGCAGAGGTCTCGTTGCTTCAGACTAGAATTCCAGTACGAAGGAGCCACCACTTTTTGATCCAACCGTTGGATCTCGCTCAAATATTTAGAAGAGTTTCGGACGCTGTTTTCCTTGGAGTAGATGTAGAATCGCTACTCGGTGAGGCGGAGGTCTCGAAACTTGAGTACCGGTTTGAAAGGGCCATAACTTTTGATCCGACCGTTGGATCTCGCTCAAATTTTTAGAAGAGTTTCCGGACGTTGTTTTTCGTGGAGTAGATGTGGAATTGCTACTCGGTGAAACGAAGGTCTCGTCGCTCCAGACCAGAGAACCGGTTCGGAAGGGCCATAACTTTTGATACGATCGTTGGATCTAGCTCAAATTTTTAGAAGAGTTTCCAGAAGTTGTTTTCCTTGGAGTAGATGGGGAATCGCTACTCGGTGAGGTGGAGGTCTCGAAACCTGAGTACCGGTTTGAAAGGGCCATAACTTTTGATCCGACGGTTGGAACAAGCTCAAATTTTTAGAAGAGTTTCCGGGCGTTGTTTTCCTTGGAGTAGATGTGGTATCGCTACTGGGTAAGGCGGAAGGCTCGTCGCTCCATACCGTAGTACGCGTTCGAAAGGGACATAACTTTTGATCCGACCGTTGGTTCTCGCTCAAATTTTTAGAAGAGTTTCTGGACGATGTTTTCCTTGGAGTAGATGTGGAATCGCTACTCGGTGAGGCGAAGGTCTCGAAACCAGAGTACCGATTCGAAAGGGCCATAACTTTTGATCTGACCTTTGGATCTCGCTTAAATTTTTAGAAACGTTTTCGGAAGCCTTGGAGTAGATGTGGAATCACTACTCGGTGATGTGGAAGTCTCGTCCCTCCAGACCAGAGTACCAGTTCGGAAGGGCCATAACTTTTGATCCGACCGTGAGATCTCTCTTAAATTTTTAGAAGAGCTTCCTGAAGCTATTTTTTATGTAGTAGATGTGGAATCGCTACTGGTTAAGGCGGAGGTCTCGTCGCTCCAGATTAGAATTCCAGTACGAAAGAGCCACCACTTTTTAATCCGACCGTTGGATCTCGCTCAAATTTTTAGAAGAGTTTTCGGAGGCTATTTTCCTCGGAGTCGATGTGGAATCACTACACGGTGAGGCGGAGGTCTCATCGCTCCAGACCAGAGAACCGATTCAGAAGGGCCATAACTTTTGATCTGACCGTTGGATCTCGCTTAAATTTTTAGAAGAGTTTCCGGATGCTGTTTTCCTTGGAGTAGATGGGGAATTGCTACTCGGTGAGGCAGAGTGCTCGGCACTCCACACCAGAGTACGAGTTTGAAAGGGACATAACTTTTGATCCGACAGTGGGATCTTGCTCAAATTTTTAGAAGAGTTTCCTGACATTGTTTTTCTTGGAGTAGATGTGGAATCGCTACTGGTTGAGACGGAGGTCTCGTCGCTCCAAACTAGAATTCTCGTACAAAGGAGCCAAAACTTTTTAATTTGACCGTTGGATCTCGCTCAAATTTTTAGAAGAGTTTCCGGACGCTGTTTTCCTTGGAGTAGATGTGGAATCGCTACACGTTGAGGTGGACGTCTCGAAACCAGAGTACCGGTTCGAAAGGGTCATAACTTTTGAATCGACCGTTGGATCAAGCTCAAATTTTTTGAAGAGTTTCCGGACGGTGTTTTTCTTGGAGTAGATATAGAATCGCTACTGGGTGAGGCGGAGGTGTCATCACTCCAGACTAGAGTTCCAGTTCGAAGAAGCCATAACTTTTGATCCGACCGTTGGATCTTTGGCAAATTTTTAGAAGAGTTTATGGACGCTGTTTTCCTTTGAATAAAAAGAATAATATCTATAAATATTAACATGTAAATAAATAATAATTTTTTTAAAAAAATATATTTTCTATTTATGACCCAAGCAACAACTTAGATAAAAATTAGAGAAGTAGTTCAAAAATATTGTTAATGCACCTTTGAACACGCGCATACACAAAAGAAGTCAAAAAAAGTTAAAATGCTAATAAAAAAAATAAAAATAAAGTGTGTCATTTATTCATATATTCATGATATAATTTTAGAGAGAGATATATAATTGATGAATATTCTTTGAATAAATAAATAAATAATGCAAGATAAATACCAAGCTTTAGGATTCCGTTCAAGGAACATAAATAAATAAAAGCAACATCAATAATTAATATGGATGACAAATAACACAAAAAAAAAAATATAAACACATAATTAAACATATGCAAAGCTCTAATTATCAAAGAGGAGTAAAATTCGAATGGCAAATTAAATTCATTTTACTGTATACACACTCCAAACCAGATAAAACTAGATTCTTAGTCATACAAACACATATCCAAAATACCATCATAAACTAGACTCTTACTAGTATAAAAAAAACCCATGAAAAACAACAAAACACATGTAAACGATGTTGAAAAAATATATATATAGGTAGAAAATCAACAAGCAAGTGTAAACCACAACAAACACAAAGAAATTCAAAGAAAGAACTTGACAAGGAAAATTGCTACCGAAAAGAAAATTAAATTGACCCAAATGTGGAAATTAAAATAGAAGTCATATGCAAACTAAGTTTTTAAGTTTCTAATCAAAGATATGACAATGGAATATTCAAGGATAGATCAATTTTTAATCATGATTAATGGCAGAATAATCTACAAAAGTGATTTCAAATTCAAAACTCATGCACAAAAATCAATTTTCATGAATGTTGAAAACAAAGTGACAAGGTATTTGAGAGTGTGGTAGCGGTTGCTTTTCAAAGTGCTTGTTGCTCAGAAATGCATCAAAAAAGTTTATTTTATTTTATTAAAATTATTTTTAACATCTGCACATCAAAATGATTTGAAAACACTAAAAAATATTAATTTGAAGCAAAGAAAAAAATAAAATAAAAATTCAAAAGCATTTTTGAAACGCAAAAACAAACTCAATTTCAAATTTGAATCCTCAACTCAAAAATATAATTTTTATGTGAAAAATTTAAGCTAAATACCATACAACACACACGAGTTTGAATTAGAATTTAGAAACTAATAATGTTGACTTCACATGAAAACCTAAATTCACACAACAATACATATACTCACAACTTCGATTTTAATTAACTTGATGTAAAAACTCACTTCTAACATATATTCAATATAACAAAAAAAACTAGCATTAAAAAATAACATGCAATAAGCAAAAGAGAACAACACCATAACATAATTTAAGAAGAAATAAGGTAAAAACGATTTTCATATACGATTAAGAAATTACACATCCATAAGCAAGCTCATATTTTCAAAGCCAATAGTAACATCACAACACTTAATATAAACACAATTTCACAAACCAACAACCATCAAACATACTATATATCACATAAATCAATGATAAAATTCATATCAAGACCCAATCATTACGTATCATATAATATAAATAACACATATCATATCCTTCTAACCTCATAACAAGACATTGACATCATCTTATTTCTCCATGAAGGTTCCTCGTGATCTCTAACCTTGAGACGTTTAAACTAGCATAACCAAATACTTCAATCATATGCAAATAAAACCAACCAACAACACATAAATGATATATATTGTAAACACCCAAGAAAAAAGAAGAAGTAAATTAAAGCCGGAAATGACTCCACCATCGGTGTGGATTTCTAAATAGGCAGCATCACAGTTCTTGGCTGCCGATTTCTAAATCGGCAGCAACACAATTCTTGGCTGCTGACTTCTGAATCGACACCGTCACAGTTCTTGGCTGCTGATGTAAACACCCTAAAAAAATAAAACTAAAAAATGACCCCACTGTCATTGTCGATTTCTGAATCGGCAACGACATAGTCTAATTAAAATTTTAGGGGAACAAATCAAACTGTCTTAAAGAGCTAGGAGGGAGGGGAAAAACTGGTTTTAGAGAGACCAAAACAGGGATAAGAACATATTTAAGCCAACCCCAAACACCCCACCTCATTTAATGGGGAGTATAAATGCAAGAAGAGAGAGAAGGTGACCCTTCCTCTTCCTAAAATTTGTCTGCAGTACCTATATGCTTCTCTTCTCTTCCTCCTTCCCAACAAAAATCTAAACCAAACCAGTAGAGAGTGCCTCTTTGAACGTGTGTGTGTGTGTGTGAGAGAGAGAGAGAGAGAGAGAGAGAGAGAGTTGAGAACTTAAGAAGGAGATCGGACAACTGCCTAAATGGAAGGAAAAAACAACTAAAACTGAGAAAGGAAGAAGAAGAGAAGGAATACTATCAAACTTTCCCAACCTACTTAGATTCGAAAAGTATGGGTCATGTGACTTATTTCAACGCGCGCGTGTGTGTGAGAGAGAGAGATTTGAGAACTTGAGAAGGAGATCGGACAATTGCCTAGAGGGAAGGAAAAAGGGGCTAAAACTGAGAAAAGGAGAAGAAGAGAAGGAATACTATCAAACTTCCCCAAACCTACTTAGATTCGAAAGGTATGGGTCATGTGACTTCTTTCCTTTTGTTCTTGAGACCTCAAAACCGAAAATAAAGAAAACAGTCCTAAGAAAATTGACCTAGGATTTCTAGGCCAGCTGTGAAGGAAACTAAAATCAACTAAAAGAACAAGAAAATAGGGACAAAATTCTAGAACATTTAACAAAGAAAAATGAATAAATGGATTGAACAAAGCATGAAAGAGGGTCGGCTATAGCTGAAGGATGGCTAGAGTACATTGTGTGATAAATTGCATGTAGTTGTTCATGCTTGAAAATATGTGATTCTACCGGATTTTTATAACAAACTATGAGCTGGAACTGAATTGCATGTAGTTGTTCATGCTTGAAAATATGTGATTCTGCTGGACTTTTATGATAAATTGTGTGCTGGAACCAAAATATATACAGATGTTTCCTGCCGAAGTGTGTTTTCGGCAATGAATTAACGTTCATTACCGAATTTTTGTTGTTTGCGGCGAATCAGGTTTTCGCTTATGAAATTATGTTGTCCGCAGCGAATCAGCATTTACTGCTAAAATTGTGTTATTTACAGCGAATCAGCATTCGCTACTGAAAGTGTGTTGTCTGCAGTGAATTTGTGATTCGCTACCCAATTTGTGTTGTCCGCAGTGAATCAAGTTTTCACCGCTGAATGTCTGCAGTGAATCAGGTTTTCTATGCCGAATTGTGATGTCTGCAGCAAATCAAGTGTTTGCTGCTAAATTTGTGTTGTCCATAGGGAATCGGTTTGTCGAATTGTGTTGTCCACAATAAATCAGGTGTTCACTGTTAAATTGTGTTTTCCGCAGTGAATTTGGTGTTCGATGTTGAATTCTGTTGTCTGCAACGAATCAGGTTTTCACTGTTGAAATTGTGTTGTCTACAGCGAATCAGTGTTCGTTGTCAAAGGAGTGTGTTCTGCAGCGAATTTGTGATTCGCTGCTGAAATTGAGTTGTCTATAACGAATTAGCATTTTCTGCCGAAAGTATGTTGGCTGCAGCATAGTTTTGAAACCCAACCCGGTCAAGTGATCGAGTCACGGGTCAGATGGGTTGACCAGGTCAACCCAAAAAAAACACCTATAAAAAAAACACATAACTAGTTACAATGCAACACTTATATAAACCAAATTTAAATTATAAACCAACAACATAAATTTAATTCAATATCCAAAACACAAACAAAATATAAATTCTAAAATGTTTAAAACAAAACATCCAACCACATAAATTCTAAAATATTTAAAACAAAACATCTAACAACATAAATTCTAAATCAACAACACATTCACTTTTGTTGAATGAACACATTAAGTTCTTCTGTGTCCATAGAAGCAAAATTTGGATTAAATGTCGATGGAATTGAGCCAATCTCGTCAACACCTAATAAATCATCAACATGCTCCTTTGAAACTTCATCGTCACAATCATCTTCAATATCATTAACATTTATGACATCTACATTTCAAACACAATTAGTAAATAAATATTATGTGTTAAACAAAACTTTATTTTAAATAATATTTATCACTAAATAATCAATCATTAATTACCATCATCTAAAGTATCTTGTATGCTCATAGTTGATAGAGCTTGGTGAAAACTCTCTGCTTCTTCAGTTGTCAAGATTGACGGGTCATCTTCTACTACCCAATTTTCAATGTCACAAATTGTCTCAACATTAATTGGATCATAATTTTGTCCTTTCCAATAATTCCTATATATTAAAAGTGAAGATAAACACAATATAAGTATTAATAATGTTACTAAACAAGATAAAATAATATTTAAGGAATTAGAGAAAAGAAAAATACTTTTGTTTCAATCTTAGATTGCAGTGGACGTAAACAAGGTCATTAAGCCTTTGGTGCTCCAATCTATTTCTCTTCTTGGAATGAATATGTTCAAACATACTCCAATTTCTCTCACATCCCGAAGAACTACAAGTTTGACTTAACACTCGTATAGCCAACTGTTGTAGATTTGGAGCGCTGGTTCCATATGTCATCCACCATTCATCTATATAAAAAAATAATAAGTAAAAGGAGACTATGTCAAATAATATTTTTAAATATAAAAATTATATACCTGGAGGCATAAGGGTGCGATTATTTATTGCGGACACTCGACCAAAGTCATGTTCAGCATTCCTAAACAACTTCATCTCACTTGTAATCTTACTTTGCAATGGTAGATTTCCATGTGCATACTTCTCA
>Ga0325410_1004757_pt1 | contig 15124 bp, 5 predicted proteins | sample PopdelMetagenome_16_FD_206182 | JGI IMG/M metagenome (GOLD analysis project Ga0325410, IMG submission 206182) | Populus deltoides microbial communities from Bellville, Georgia, United States - Xylem-PdIQD-R3 | ecosystem: Host-associated > Plants > Phyllosphere > Stem > Wood/Secondary xylem... | reverse complement strand
AGAAGAAAAATATTACCTTTGATGAGAATGTTAGCCGTGAACTGGATGCTGAAGTCTGCAGAATTTGTGGACCATGGTGAACGGTAAAGTTCAGTAACAGAGTATTGAAAAGGCCAAAAGGAAACAAGAAGATGATGACATGCCTGGAGGCATAGTCACACAACCTCTTTACTCCTTGGGTCGTCAAATCCTAAACATATATCAAAATCAATAACAGTTACCACAGGTGCAATTAATAATATTTTCTGTTAGCACTGCATATGATGTTGGTATAAAATCAAAATTTATAACAGTAACTACAGGTAGAATAAACAACTGATAGCACTGTGTATGATGTTGATTTGATAATTACCACACGTAGCGCAACAAACAGTGTAGTGCATGCTCAATCAAATATTCACAGCAAGAAAAAAAGAAAAACTTGGACTGCTACAAAAACAGAGAATCACAAGTTAACCAGTTGCTCGACTATCTAGATTTCAACAGCATCCATATATTTCTGTAACACTTAAAATTTATAAAAGTAGAACACCACAAGTTAAAAGGTTGAACCGGAACGATAGCAAGTTATAACATCATGAAACACCTTTGTGAAAGTGAAGAAATTGAACTGATACATAATTTTCATCAATCATTCTCTTCCAGACACATGCATGAATTGCCAACATTTTTCCAATTGCCTAAAATCACTTCATTTATGAACCTAACCCTAAAAATTAAATTTGGGGTAAATTTTCAATTAAATATGCATAATTAAGTTATAGATCATGGTAAAAACATTTCATAACCCTTATATTATTGAATTAATAGCATAAAATCATTATTCAAAGTATCGATAAAAAAAAAATTAGTACATGTGTTCTTAAGTTATAAGTGAACGGGATGAATCTACAAGACAGAATAACACTTGAGATTGGAAAATTTAGATTAAAACGTTTTAGGGTAAGTTAGATTTCAACATAGAGAAATATAAATCCTAAATTAATTACTTGAATTAATGAAGAAAATACTGCAAAACCCACCCCGTTTACAGAGAGAAGGGGTAAATTAGGATGTTCGTTGGTGATTATGCTGGGTCTGGTTCGATGTTGCCATGGGTTTGTGATTTTGGTGGTTTACAGATAAAGATTGAAACTGTTAAGATGAAGGAGAAGAAGATGAAGAAAAAACATTAGTGATGTTGAAAACGAATGAGAAGAAGATGAAAAGTTTGGGACAAAGGAAAATCAAATTAATGAAGAGATGGTGATTTTTCTACAGCTAAGTGTGTTATTAGGGACGAAGAAGATGGAAAGGTAATTAATTTTCAGCTACTGGTTTTGTTGTTCTTTTACGTTTCTAAGGGTGTACTGTGGGGGGAGTCTTGCAGGTGTAAAAACATTAGACGGTTGAGATTTTTTCTTATCAAAAGTAATCAACGGTTTCTTTTATTTTGGTTTTATATTAAAATTTAAATAATTATTTTTTTAATTAGCAATGGATTATCCGTTGTAAACTTTACGTTGTCTTTAGCAACGGATTTTCCGTTGCTAAATTCTGTTGCTAATATTAAAAAAATAATATATATTTAATTCATTCCAAATCTATTTCTGAATATAGCAACGGATAATTTCGTTGCTAAATTCAGATGCTAATACACCTGTTTTTAGTAGTGAGATACAAGGGAACTGCCTGTACAATTAGGAAAAAAATGCTGTGAACAAAATACTTTTGGCTTAGGGATCAGTGAGCATACCTGGTTGCTGAATCCAAGGCCTACACCTAGAAGTAACCGTCCTATGATCAGCATTGCAATATTCATTGCACATGCATTGATAACAGCTCCAGAGAAGAAGCTTATTGATCCACAAAGTATGCTTGCACTCCGGCCTTTACTTCTGGTCATGAAGGATGCTAAAAACGTGAAAACAAGGGCCCCAAAGTACAATGAAGACGTGAATAGTGTAAGTATCTGGTTGTCATATTTGCAGCAATCCGTCTCGTGGAGATGACGCTGCTTCCTTTCATACTCCTGGGGAGAATTTTTTTAAGAAATCGTCCATGGAAGTCGCTCCACCTGGAACCACCAATTTTCATGTTAAGTTTCATGATAATATATCATCTAGAAACAAGTGTAAAGTGAGTTATTCTTGAAGATGAACCGATGTGCAATGCAAACATTCGATGTCAGCATATTGAATGCTTAAATTAACGTGGATATATATGCTTAAAAATATATATATATATATATATATATATATATATATATATATATATATATATATATATATATATATATGGATCACGAGACATAAGAAGCCAAAGATAAATACTCACCAGATACACCAAGATCATGCTCAAAAAAGGAATCCTCCCATTGCTGCAAAAAGGCAAGCAAGGATGAAATAACTAGTAGTTTTATACTTGTAGAGATGAGCCCTCTTTAGGGCTGCTCCATCTGCAAAAGCCCCCCTGCCATCTCTTTCTCTCTATTGCTCTGTCTCCCCCTCTCTTCAAGTGTTTGCTATCAGCACATGTACAGTATATTGCATGAACCGGCAGGATTGTATGTATATATATATTAGAAAATCAAGGATGTCTGTTGTAAGTTAACTGAATGTCATACACTGAGGTGTTGTATAGTCAATATTCTACCCTTATTCGAACTCAAATATAATTAATAAGATTTCTTTTTGTTTAATTAAAAAAAAGTTTTCTTTTGATTTTTACGTGTATAAAACAAGGACAAAAACTTCCATGAACTGTTGAGAGTTGCCAACTTTTTTTTTTTATTTATTTTTCATTGATATAAACACCTAATGATGTAATTAATTAAATATATCAACGAGGAGATTTTTTATACGACTTTGGAACAGATATGATAAAATTATTCCTAGATTATAGCAAAATATTAAAGATGAGATGAGTGAGAGTGAGTTGGAATAAGATCTGGTCACCAAAATACGAACTTGAAACCATTTGACCGAATCTTCCCGACTTGATGAACAGATTTTCCTTTTTAGATAAGGGATTCCTAATTGAAGAACAAATAGCTGTAAAAGGGCTCAAATAACAGCTAGTTAAGCCTTGATCTCATACGAATGGCAGCAAGAAATAATTAAGCCCTCAGAAAGCAGGACATCAAGCCAGTGTATAAAGGGTCGCCGTTCCTTGCCTCGGGTGAATTAACACTGTAATGCTGAAAGAGAAAGGATTTTTGAAATCAGACAAATAAACAAGAACCTACAGTTTTATAAGTTGTCGTTCAAGAATATAATAAGGAGTTGAGATGCCAAAATCCGGTGGATTCCTGACGAGAAAACAAATAGCTAGTGGCTTCCTAATTAGATTTCCAAAAAGCGTAAACAGAAGAAATTGCATAGCAGTTGGTTTATGTTTTGTTAGGATAATATATCATCTTTACCACCAGTACTCTTCATGCTCATGCAACTGGTTCGATTACGTTGGAATTAATTTTGAAATCTAGAGTAACGTAAATGTGAGCTTTTTTTAAATGTTTTTCTATGATTTGAAATTATTCTAGTTTTGCCTCCTAGAAAATTATCCTGCAGATAATGTCATTTTTTATTACATTTAGTTATTTTTTATTACAAATGTTAGAATTTATTTAATAGTTGGGTACGGTTTCTACCTTAGAAAAAGATGATACTAATTATGTAATAATATTTATTTTATTATGTATAAGTTATTTATTTATTGGGTGTTAACCCGCATGCAGCCAGCGGGGTATTCGACTAGTGTGTGCATTAATTTTTCAGTTTTTGATAATCTTTAGGAATTTATCTTTTTTATAGTTTTTAATTTTGATGTTGACACATGATTAACCAGAATTTATTAATATTTTATATAATAATAATGTATTTCTTGGAAAAATATTTTTGGTTAGCCAGTACATTATGGGCTTTGAAAACATGATTTAGTATTTAAAATAATAATAATATATTTCTTGAAATAATATTTTTGATTAGCTCTATTATGACTTTGAAAACATGATTTAAACCCCAATTATAATTATGATCCAAACTGAGTGCCTTATATGCTTAGAAGTGACATCCAAAGTGGTCTGCACCCAACACTTTTTGGGCTTAAGCAAGTGTTGGGAAAAGTGTTGGGTGTGTGTTTAACGCTTCGTGGGCTCGGGCAACAAGCCCCAAGCCCAGATACTAAACGTGTGTCCAACAACTTGTGGGCTATAATGCTACTGTCAAGCCTAAGGGTTGGGTTTATACCTGATACAATGTGGGCCCTGGCCTCGTGTTTAAGCTACAGAGCACATCTAAATATTATTAGGCTCAATGTACATCTTAATCCTTGTTGAGCCAAACTCTTTGGCCTAAGCCCAACCACTTTTGACCTTCCTTAATATTTATGTCATATATATTTAACGATAAATGGTATTTATCTTTTATTAACGCTACAAGAGCTAAATGTCTCTTCAGCCCCTTCACTTAAACAAAAAACAAGATTCATGTGCTATAAATACCCTTTGAACTATTCAGGAAAAAAGTTCACAAAATTTATATTCTCAGTAGATATAAACCATTTTCATATAATATTAATCTTATATATATATATATAAAAACCTTTATTCTTATAATTTAATATTATCTTCCATATTTATTATACTTTTCCTCTATAAAAATATTGATTTCGGTATTTGAAGGGTCTCTAAATTTACCAACAAGGGATTGTTGTATAGGTATGATGAGCATCACATCAAGTTATCACCTTAATTTACCATGAAGAATGGAAGTAATTACAAGGATACTTGATTAATCCATAATTCAACCATCAAAAAACAATATTTCTAACCATCTTGAATTTTGAAAGATCATCACCATGTAGGATACATGAGACTTTTTTTAATTTCATAATATAAAAGTTAGATAAATTAGTATTTTGATTAAAATTAAAATTAGTTGCATGAGTATTCCTTTCAAACAAAGCTTTTGATTTCAACATAATTGTTTTCTTATACAAATTCATCGTTATCAAGAGTATATAATTAGCAAAATTGGGTGTTCAATATTTTTTAATATGTTAGTATTTTATTTTAATATCTTAAATTTATTTTATATAAGTTAGGTATCATTACTTATTTTAAAATGCATTCTCTTATCATCTAAATATATTAGAATTTAACATATATATATTATGGTGGCAATATAGGCTAATTTAACATCTAAAATAATGTAAACGTTTGTTTTTCAATGAGTCTTTTTATCTAAGTGATGGATTTAAAGTTATCGTGCTCAAAACCCCAAACGGCTCAAAAGAATGGTTTTAAATGCTACCTGGATCTAACCAATCCAATACGTTTTATTACGAGTGAAATATAACTTAAAATATCAATAGGATAAAGTGACTCTTCGGCTCTTCTTCTTTATAAAAGCACAAGGCTCATGAGCTATAAATACCCCATGAATCCTTCAAGCTCTAGGTTCATAATCTCTTCATTCTCAACTTTTTTAACATATATATTTTCAAAGTTTATCTCTCTAAAATATTATTGTATTTTTTCTCTTTAAAAAGATACTTACATAAATGTCTGAGAGTCCCTACATTTACCAGAGAAGATCTTTTGCAAGTATCAACTACCAACCACTTTGATCTATCAGGTACAAGCTATCAGTCACCTTGGTTAATAAAGAATGAATCAGATTGTTAAAACCAAAAAATTAATTAATTATCCAATATATAAGCTTTGCTCCTATGCTACTTTGATTTTTTAGGAGATCATTACCATGTGTTCATGATTTAATGCATTAATGATGTATTTATTATGAAAAAATTGTAATTTAAGTTCAAGTTATGGACTTCCTCTCTCACATTAGACACTATAAAGAGAGATATATCCTGATATACTCGATTATATGTGCTTAGTGGATCCATCACCTTTAAATGATTACCCCATGCCTTCCTCCTAGGTAGCTATAATAGCTTGATCAGGATAGGAACAACATGGGCCAAGTTTGACTACGTGGATACTCAACCCACGAGAAGGGAATCTTTTCTCACAAATATATCCAATCACATTTTGAAATAAAATTATTATTATTAACCATAAATCTAAAATACACGAGGAATACATTGTGCAAAATGCATTGTGGATCCCCTCACTTGGTACTGTAGATAGACTATTCACATAACTTTTTTTTTTTTTAGTTTGGCCATTATTGAACCAAATTACAGGCCAATTTATTAAGGAAATGTGGTATCAAAAGATGAGGAACCAAATTGAGAAACACGAAGGAAATGGGTAGCTTTAATAAAGTTTGGGTAAAATATTTATTATAGTCCTCATACTTTCAAAATTATAAATATTAGATCCCTTTAGTTTTCAAAATTTAAGGGCAAAATTAATTTTGATCTCAAACTTTATTTTTGTTATTTTTTTGTTCCTGGTTTGAGATAGGTAAGAGAAAGATGCTAGAATTCAACACTAGAGAGAGAGAGAGTTTTCATTTCATCGAATTTGGCCGCAAAAACATTTGATATTAGTGTCGAATTGTTCCATTTTATGAGCCGAGTTCACAATAGGTGTTTTTTACCTTGAAATTACCTAAAACACATATATGAACTTGGTAAGATTTTTGACTTTGGGTTGATTTTGAGTTTCGGGATGGTTTTTTGGTTTTTTTAAAGGCATGAATAAGTTTATCAAGTTGCCTAAGATGTTTTCTAGGTGTCTTAGGTAGACAATGAGTTGAAAAATCAGTTTTTTGGTTGAAGAAACATATGCCCTGATTTTATGGCCATTGTGGTGGCCGAAAACTGGGTAATATTAGACGACATGTCGTCTGACTTATTTTTTAAAAAAAAATTGGGGGGGGAACATGTTCTCCACATCATCTAGAATAAAAAAAAATGAGGGCTAAGAAAACGAGCCTCCTCTTGCAGGTGCGGGCCCTTAGTGTATGGGTCAAGCGCGTTGTCTTGGCTTGTCATACCATGCAGTGTCTGACCTTTTCTCTTTTGAAAAAAATTAATGTCTTTTTATATGTATTTTTTTAAAATAATTTTAAAATTTATATTTAAATTAATGCTCCTCTCTTTTAATTTTTTTTATCTAGCCTCTTTTAAACAACCATTATTTTTAATTATTTTATATGCATTTAATTTTATGAGAGATTGTTCTAATTCATTTATTTTATTATGTTTTTTATAATGAAATTTATTTCAACAAATTAAAAATATTTATTTTCAGATAATATTTTTAAGATGTGTAACCTTGCATAATATTTTTTTTTTGTCTTTTATTTTATTTAATCAATTGCATGTGTCTCCATTTTTATTATCATCTAGTTAAATAAAAAATTGTTTTTTTGTGAGTAAAGTTGTTAAACCCAATCGTGTCAAAGATTCAAGTTGCGAAGTTGAATATCTTGGTCTATAACCGACTCTTAATTTTTTTAATTTTCATCTCTATTTATTGTGAAAGACTTTTTATTTATTTATTAACACACATAGTTCTTAATTTATTTTATTAGATGTATACATATTATTTTCTATTTCCACTTTTGATTTTTTATATAAAAAACACATTGGAAAAGCTTCCATGTTCATTATTTTATAAAAAAAATCAAATCACAGAGGAACATGGGTCAAATAGTTAATAGTATAAACTAAAAGAGAAAGTGTTTTTACTATGCACTACCTCACAAAATTTTATTCATTTCAATAGTGTTTTTTTTCTTTGACTTTGTTTTTTCTTTTCTTTTCTAAGACCCTATTTGTTTGATGGAAAATAGTTTTTTTTTGAAAAGTGATTTTTTTTAAAGTGAATTCCTGAAAGTGAATTATATTCCGATGTTTGGTAGTGTCATGGAAAATAAATTGGAAAACACTTTCCAGTATTTGGTTATGTTATGGAAAATGAGCTGGAAAATAGTTTATTAATGTTTTATTTTTTTTCAAGTTTATTAAAATAATGAGGAACAAATCTTACAAATTAAAACGTTGAATGAGAATGAAATTGAAAAAAAATCTAATTTTATAAATTATCTCAAATAAAATAAATAATAATCAAAATAATGGAGATCAAATCTAACAAATAAAAAAATTAAAAAAATAATGAAATTAAAATAATAATAATAATAATAATAACAATTTCATAAATTATTTCAAATAAAATAAGTAACAATTAAAAGAATGAGGACCAAATTTGATAGCTAAAAAAATTCAATTAAAAAATGATAAGAGAAAAGCAAATAACAATTATAAAAATGAAAACCAAATTAAGTTAATATAAAAATCAAATTTTAAGGGATAAAATAAAAAAAAAGATTCAAACAAAATATATATCAATCAAAAGTTTGAGGACAAAATTTGATGTAATCAACAAATAATATGAAATTTCTAAATTTTTCATAACTTCTGAAAAGTGTTTTCTGCCCAAAATAAAAGGAAAACACTTTCCTGAAAATCAAGCTAAATTTTTCTTTGGCTGGAAAGCGTTTTTCGTTGATGAACTTTTCTAATGACAAACAAACACGGTAAAGTTTGGAAAATGGTTTCCAGAAAACCACTTTCCGGGTAAACAAACACCACTTAAATCTATATTTATTTTCTTAATTTTATACTTCAACATTTAGTTTATTGGAGATTGGATTTCATAATCTATTATGGTTTGCTTTATAAATTATTAGCTCGATTTAGCTCGATCTCATAACCTATACCATGAGTTTGTTTGGTTAACTTGATTGACTTGAGTTTTTTTGTCTTTTTTTAATTGACTTTTTTTAAAAAAAAACCTTCAACATTGAGTTGATTGAAAATCAGGCTTCATGATTTATTTTATTTTACTTTCTATGAAGTTATTTCGGTATCATGACTCATGTTACGGGTTTAACGGGTTGACTCTATTTTTTTTACTTTATTTAATTGGTATTTTTTTTATTTTAATCATTCAACATGAAGTTGATTATGAATTATACTTCATGATTTATTTTTATTTGTCTTTTATAAGGTTATCCTGGTTTTATAACTTGGGTCATTTTATTGTATCCTGTTTTTAGATTGAATTTGTTTATTTATTTTAACCTTTAACAATGAGTTTTTTAAAAACTGGGTTTTATAATTTGTTTTTGATTTGTTTTTAATGAGGTTATCACGGTCTCATGACCTTGGTCATGAGTTTAGCAAGTTAACCCGGGTTGACTCAAGTTTTTTTTTTTTTTACTTTCCATGAGATTATCTGATCTCACGACCCGGGTCACAAGTTAACTCAAATCATTTATTTTTACTTTTAATTTTTTTTAATTTCATTCTTTAACATTAAATTTTTTGGCAATTGAGCTTCATAATTTATTTTGATTTGTTTTATACATGGTTATTATGGTCTCACAATCCAGGTTGCAGATTTAGCAGATGAACTCGGATTTACCCAGATCAATTTAATATGTTGTCGTTTTAATATTTAAAAATAAATATCTTAAATATTTATAAATCAAATAATATTTTTACTAGTCCTTCAAACCAATTATCTTTAAACTTATTAAATTAATTATATCTCATTGAATGAACCTTCGTTTTAATTTTCTTATACTAGAAAAATATCAACAATAACTTGATAATTTTGTTATATATTAAAAATAATAATTCATTTGACCCGTAATGCATGCATGACGATGATATATAATACAAAGACTAATAAGTCGTCTTTACAAGAAGAGGGGTTCGATGTATTAAATTGGCTAATTTGCCCCTTACCTGCTCCTGTTTCTTTTCAGAAAAAGTCACCCGTACACAGCTTTTTATCAAATACAGTTAGTTACTCGTATATTCTTCTTATTCTTTTACCAAGCACGACGGGAAAGAGAGAGGTTGATGATGATAGCCACCTAATCTGGATGTAACTCTGCTCTGCTATTGCTGCACTCCATTTTTCTGAACTTTGCTGTTGATTTTTCAGCGTTCTCGTTTTCCCTGGCCCCTTTTAGGAGTAATTAAGTGTTATTAAAGACTAAAAATCGATTTGGTTTGCAGACTCTTTCCTCGGTATTGCGTGCAAGATGAACTGTGGATCCGTTTCTTCCTTTTCTTTCATCAACTAAAATAATTCGGCCGAGAGCAACGCGAACTATGACATGCCACAACTTGGTTTTGAAAATATTTACTGCCGAGATTAATTATAAGCAGGATTCGTGTTTTACAAATTAAAAAAAGAAAAAACCATCAACTTGTTTTTACTCTCTAATTGCAAACACAAGCCTTGTATGGAGATTAGAAGGATTGCTTATTTTTGCGTTTAAAAATATTTTTTAAAAAAAAGTTTAATTAATCTTCTTTATTTTAAATTAGATTTTTTAGTAATTTTAAAATAAAAATAATATTATTATTTTAATTTATATTTAAATAAAAACACTTTAGCGGTCTTTTCTAATATCCCACACAAATCTAGCCAACTTGTCTTGTTTCTTTTCTTTTCTTTTCTTTTATTTGGTGATTAAAATTAATTAGGTCTTGATCTGAGCTAGGTCATTGATAAGCAGGACCCCAAATTAACGAAATGCCGTGTGTTTACTTTGTCAGCCGAAAGAAGAGCGAATCGGAATCAGAGATTCCTTGAGAACTTGCACAGAAATCTCCTCAAGCATACTCTCTAGCTAGCCCATGCACTCCTATATAAATAGCAAGAACTGCCTCCCAGATTTCCATCTTCAAACAACTTGAGCATTAATTTACTCCCTCCTCTGTTTCTTCAAAACCTCCCCAAAAGACCAGAACCATCACTTTTGGTGTCTCCTGGACTGTAAAGAGCTCCTCATTCCCTACATATCACCATCTTTCCAACAACCAAGACCATGAAGGTATGAATTTGCGATCAGAACACAAGTATATTAGTAGCTTGTTCGTAAAAATATTATGTATATTACTTTCTTGTTAATGATTAATATGCTAAATTAGTGCAGCAAAAGATAGTGATCAAGGTGACGGGGAAGGGACCGAAGTCCCGCTCCAAAGCCTTGCAAATTGCAGTTGGGCTTTCAGGTGAACCAAGCCTTCCATGCACACAAGTTTTAGAATCGGAATACCTAATAGAAACCATGCATTTGTGGGAAAATTCAGATGATCAATTTGTTGACGGGTTTATATATCCTTTTGTGATTCTGTAGGTGTTGAATCTGCTGGTTTAGGTGGGGAAGATAAGAGCCAGATAGAGGTGGTAGGCGATGGAGTTGATGCAGTACAACTTACAAATTTGCTGAGAAAGAAAGTAGGCTACGCAGAGTTAGCAAGTGTAACAGCTGTGGGAGAAAAGAAAGAAGAGCCAGCAGTGCAGCCGGTTGATTGGCCCGTGTATGTTGGAGGCATGCCTCAGACCTATATCTATCCGATTCACCCCCATCAGGACCCTTCTTGCTCCATCATGTAATTACCAAACAGGCAAGCCAGAAGCAGGGAGAGAGAGATATATATTGAAGCCGAGTCAGTTTATTTATCTTGTAGAACATGTCGGGCCGCTGCCGTTCCATGTCTGAAAGGGGGGAGATAGTAGGGAAATTGAGATTACATATGATATGTACGTACCATGTGTAAACAAGCTTCTTTGCTTGTGTCAACTTTTCATTTTACAGGAGTGACAAATCTTGATATTGGGTGAACAAAAAACATGGTGATATTCAGTCGTTAATTATTCAACACAGCAATATCAACTTATGAATTTTAATCCATTTGTTGAACCATTTATTGCTTTCTGGGCACCACGGCGCATCTTCTCCTTTTCTTTTTGTATCAAACGCACATCCTGTCCAGTGAACAATTAACAACAAAAAAAACTCTAAACAGGATGGAAAAATACTACGTGGATACTGTACATAAGGGGTGTTTTAATTTAGAGTGTTTAAATAAATTGTTTTTTTAAATATATTAAGATAATATTTTTTATTTTTTAAAAATTATTTTTAATATTAATATATCAAAATAATTCAAAAAATAAAAAAAAATAATTTCATATTTTAAAAATGCTAACTTGCATTCTCGAGGTACATCTCTATAAATAGCAGTGAGCAATGCACTTCAGAGCAACTTTTTCCATCAATGCCTTTTCCACCTGAGGGGATGTGTTCGCCAAGTGCGAAAAAGATACTCTTTTTTGCTCCTGATACTGTACAGGAACAGTATCAGTGAGTTACTGACAGGGGCACTGATCTGAAATATCCACGGCGACTGTACGAGCACATTAATCCTGAAAAGGAAAAGAGCCTTCGGTGTTGAAATGTTTCGAAGGAAAGCTGCCTTCCCTCACAAAATAGATGAACAGTCCATCTAGAGATTTACCTGTGTAGAAAGTTTGCAAGCAGACCACACCAAAACAAGCCTGCAGTGTGGATGTCAAAATCAATTCATGCCGAGGAAGATTTCAAGGATACACCTCAAACACCGCTCCCAATTCTCCCTGGCAAGGCAAGAAAAAAGACAGATCAAGAAATTTGTTGATGACTTATGGGGGTGTTTGAGAGTGATGTTGTGGTTGTTTTTTAAAGTGTATTTAACTTGGAAATACTTTAAAATAATATTTTTTATTTTTAAAAAATTATTTTTGACATCAACGCATCAAAATGATCTGAAAATATAAAAAAAATATTAATTTAAAGCAAATAAAAAAATTTAATTTTTTTAAAAAAATACTTTCAAAATTTAAAAAAAAAAACAAGGCTATACAAACTCTGGTATAGCTCATAGTTATCAAACCCAAATAGGGAATTGATCCGGCCAAGGATCTAGGTCTCGGGTTACACGGGTTGACCCGGCTCAACCTGAAAAAAATTAAAAAAAAAATATTTGAGGTTTTAATATTTCATATGAAAAAAATTAAGAAACAATTCATGTGAATATAGGCTATACATGTTATAAATAATGAAGTTTAAAAGATTATTTTAAAATGTTTTTTATTGTAATTGGAAATATATTATGTTAGTATGTTATACTTTTAAGTTGAATCTTTGAGTTAAAGTATTTAAATCAAAAAAGATTTTTTTTATTTTATATTGAAAAAACATAACTTTTTTTCTTATAAACATTAAAGTATTTAAATCAAAAGGATTTTTTTATCTTATATTGAAAAAACATAACTTTTTTTCTTATAAACATAGAATATTTATATTAAACGGCTTCAAATTCCATATTGAACAAATAATTTTTTTCTTGTGAACAGGGAATATATATATTAAAGGCTTCAAATCCCACATTAAAAAAAATAAAACATTCTTCTAGTATTTATATAGTAAACTTTAAAAAAAAAATAATAATCAACTAAAAGAATATAAAAAAAATAAATCACTAACTAGGAAAAAAAATATATTTACAAAAAAAAAAACTCAATTAATCAAATTTTGCCTATCCTGATCTTTTACCTCTTTCATTCTAGTTCAGTCACCAGATCTTGAGTTGATCCTTCAAATTAGTCTGAATTTAATAGCTATGGTATAGCTATTGTCTTGCGACTGTTTCGTATTTGCCTTGATGCCCTGCGACTTGCTATTGAATGATTCCTTTGATAACTACCATGAATGTTTTTTTTTAATTAAATTAATAAAAAAATTACAATTTTAATATATTAAAAGTAAAAATAATCTAAAAAATATTTTAATATATTTTTAAAAAAATATTATTTTAATATATTATGTTTATAAATAGTTAAAGTAATTAAATAATATTTAGTTAAATTTTATTGTTATTGACCAATAAGGACTTTAGCATGCTATAAATATTTTAATAAATATATTTTATTTATATCAAGTAATTTATAGCCCCTTGTCACTGGAATTTATAGAAAGAAAATGTGTTGTCTATTAATGTTTTTTTTTTAAATATAAGGGTCATCCATTTCTTTAAAAAATATTAATGAAAAACAAAATAAGCTAGGGTGTGTGAGTTGGGCTAGAAAGCCCACATACCTGGGTTGTTTTGTTTTGATGCTCGGGCCAAGTAATCTAAGCTTTTTTTTTTTTAATTTTATGTTTTGTTTTAAAAAAAAACAAATCATTGAACTGATTGATTTTATTATTTAGTAACGAATTTAATGGGTTAATCCACGATATATGAGCTGCTATTTGTTTTTTTTGTTTAATACCTTATTTGTTTATTATTTTTTTAAAAAAAATCAATTTCATTTTTTATTATTGATGGTCTCTTTTTTTTATTTAATTGAAACCTAAAAGTCATTTCACTATTTGATATCAATAATCTACCTTTATTATCTCGGCTCTAGGTGTCTATTACCTTTTTTTTTTACTTTTAGAAAATATGTTGTTTCATACTAAAAAATGTCATGTGTTTTATTATTATATTATTAAATAAAAAATAATATTTGGGATAAAAATTTACTGAATCTGATAATGTGCACGACTTGCATCATGAGTTTACTTGATTAACTCAAGTTTATTTATTTTTTTAATTAAATGTTATTTTTTTATCGATTTTATCATTTAATATTGAGTTAATTCAATATTGAGTTTTTTATTTTATTTTTTTCAATATTATTCTTGTAAACTTCAAAGGTAAATCTATGTTATCCTAGATAGACCAAATGTTTTTCCTTCTTGATATTAAATAAAAATATTATTTAATTTAGAGTTAAAATTTATATTTTTTTATAAGACATGTCACTGATATTTTTTTTTTAATGCTATAGTTTTTGTTTGCTCTAACTTGTGTGTAGCGCCAGGCCTAGTAAATTATAAACAATCAATAAACTCAATGATCTAAATTTAATATATATATATATATATATATATATATATATATATATAAAACATGCATGCTAAAATCATGCCTATCTATTTATCGATTTCGAGTATAAAAAAAAATGACAACAAATAATGCCTTGTCTGTTCTAGGAATTCATTTTTTTGGAAATTATTATTTTTTTATTTTTTTATATTTGATAAACATAAAGAAAGTTGGTTAAAAAAACTAAATTTCGGTCAATAAAAAAATTTATTTTATGTAAGGAAAGTGTTTTTCTTTTCTTATTTCAAGGAAAACACTTTCCTTTACAAAACATGTACTGTCCTCGCGGCTTTTATATCAGTCGTCACATTGTTTCTCCTCGTTTTTTTCCTTCTATTTATATTTTTAATTGATCATGTGATTTTTTATTTTTTATTTTTTATTTTGC
>Ga0325410_1004756_pt1 | contig 15125 bp, 13 predicted proteins | sample PopdelMetagenome_16_FD_206182 | JGI IMG/M metagenome (GOLD analysis project Ga0325410, IMG submission 206182) | Populus deltoides microbial communities from Bellville, Georgia, United States - Xylem-PdIQD-R3 | ecosystem: Host-associated > Plants > Phyllosphere > Stem > Wood/Secondary xylem... | reverse complement strand
TCTTTTATTATATAATAAAATATATATATATATATATATATATATATATATATATATATATATATATATATAAAGAAGCAGATAAAGAAAACAAAACCTCAGTACGTAGTGTTGTTATACCTGAGAATGATCTAGAAGATCGGGTCACAGGTTTCCAGCCTATATACTGATTAGTTGAAAAGAACAAAAAAAAATAAATGCAAGTAAATATAAACAGATTTCTGATGCGAATGAACAAGGAAAGACCAACAATGTCAGGATCCTTGATTAAGCACAGAGCATACTTAAATGTACATAAAATATAATAAGAATGTAAATAACAAAAATAGAATCTTGCTTAAACTTGTAATGTAAATCAATACAGGAGATATCGGTTACAGAGGAGAATGGATATGGGCTCCAGATATAAGTTACAAGGGAGAGTAAAATTTTCTGAAGGAAAATAATAGTCTGCCTTCTAAGGTATTAGGAGTCCCCTTTTATAGGCGAGTTATCATGGAAAAGGCCAAAACATCTTGTTGAAAAGCTTGGAGATTCCTTCAGAACCTATATGAACCCATGTGGTATTGCCTGCCATTATTGGGTAACGACAAAATGAAAATTGCCCATGTTTTTTTTTGGGACTATCATTTGTTGTCTTCTTGTCACCGACACTTGATTTGTCTATTTATAGTAGCAGGTAATATTTGTATAGAAAGCATTAAACAAATGGGCTTAAAATAAAAGGGACTTAAAACAATTGAGTCGAAAAGATATAGGCTCTAAACAGATGAGCCTGAGAAAGCCTGAAATACTCTTTTTTTTTCTTTTTTTTTTTAATGTCGCTTGCTAGGTGGCAGGATACCAAAGCAGTCATCTTCATTATCGTCTTCAAAGGAAATGGCAGGAGTTGTCGAACCTGATGAGCTAGATTGGGACAAGACCGTTTTCGGGTCTTGGCTTTGTATAATGCCTTGTACTATTTGTAGGTATTCTTCCTCTGTTCTAGCAAAGGCAAGAAGAGTTGTCGTTTGAGCCTTTCAGGCTAGAAATTTTGATTGAGGATGATGATCAATGATGGGAGCTGTTTGATATTTTTGTAGCCATTTTGTAACAGCTAATTCGGAAGTTTTGGACTCAGCTGCAAAGGAATCCCATTATTTGATTTTGAATTTGTGAACAAGTACTGGATGTCCGTTTTGTAGATTATAATCATAGAACCATGAACATACCCATGGAACAAAAAATTTTGTACAGAAAATGAGAAGGGAAGAAAACTTCTTTTCAAAAGGAAATGATTGAAAATTATTTTTGAAATGGAGGTAACTATTTTCAACCAGAGGATGTTCTTTGAGGTAGTCAACATGACAACCATAGTAGTCCCATCATTGGAGGAACCAGAGGGGGAGGTTTGTAGTATTCATGACAGTATGGAAGTAGAAAAGCCAAGAATGGCTATGGTTTTGATTTTATAGGATGAAGGCATTGAACCATACTTGTTGGTAATCCCAATACGTATAAGAAGTATTGAGGTCCTGGTGGTTTGTACGGAAGTGTATGGGGAAGGAGAGAAGTTGATGTAAGAGTTGTCCCTAATTTTTAGGGTGGATAACTTTATGAATGATGCATATAGAATAAGTCGGTTCAGTGTGATCAGAATGTAGTTTGAAGTGTTTGAACTTGACATAATTGGTAATCTCAAGGATGGTGGCATAGTATGGTTGTGGTTTGGCTAAATTCCAAGGTTTGTAGTACCAATTTGGAGGGAAAATTTTTGAAGCAACAATGGAAGGGTTTTCATGATAAAATCCTTCTTCCATAGTTAAAATATTTTGGAAAGTAGTTTTAAAAATATATTTGGATTTGGTTTTTAGAAAACTGGTTTGTTGTAAAGAAAGGAGGGGTTTTGAATCAGAAATACCTCCTTGGGGTTTTGAAAGGGATTTGGAAATACTACCTGTTTGAGATACGGAGTCACTGGAGGCCTATTGGGACACTTTTTGTAATGCTAGGAGTAATTCTGGTGATTTGGATATAGTGTCAACCCCATGTTGAACTGTGTCTGTTTGTACCTATGGTGGTTTTGTAGTTTTTTCTTCTTCAATAACTGTCTGATACCAAGATTTGATAGGTTTGACAGCTAAGATGGCTGAAGACATGAATTTTACAGAAGGCGTGGGGCTCTTTGGTTTTGTAGGCTAGGTTTGAGGGGCTTTCCCCTTGTCTTTAGTTTTGCTTTAGAAGGTATCAGAACCTGTTTTGAAGGAATTCTCAGGTTAGAAAATCAGGGATAGAATTTGAATCTCCTTTAATGTAAACAATATCGAAATAAAAAATGCTTAAAATAGCTTGCCATCGGGAAAAAATCTGTTTTGAAGCAAGATTTTGGACATCTTTTTGTAAAACTTCTTTTGCAGATTTGCAGTCAACACGTAAAAGAAATTTTTAATTTAATAAATCGCTTTGAAATTTTGTAATACAAAGAACAATTGAAAGGATCTCCTTTTTTATAGTAGAGTAATTTTTCTGACAATCATTCCAATGGACGGATGTGTACTGGAGTATTTGTTCTTTGTTATCTTGTACTTGTTTAAGAATTCCACCATATCCTAGGTCAGAGGCATCGGTCTCGGTCTTTGAAATTTTGGACTTGTTTCTTAATCTGTTTGACTAGGTCGGTATGGAGGTCAGACCAGGGAATGAGGTTGGTTTTTAACCTGTCATGTAAAGGTTTGGCTAGATGACAAATATTAGGATAGTAGTCCAGAACATAATTTAGACTGCCTAAAAACCTTTGCAATTGGGTTTTATCAGTGATCTTTTCAGAAAATTTATTTGTAAAAGTTAAAGATCTCTCTATTGGTGTTACAGTGCCTTGACAGATATAATAGCCTAGGAAACGGACATGGGTCTGGAAGAGAGAAATTTTTGTTTTAGAAATAACTAAATCATTTTGTTTTGCAGTATTAAAGAATGTATGTAGATGTTTGAAATGTTGATCTATGGAATATGAAAAAATAAGCACATCATCAATGTAAACAATGCATAATTTTGAATGTGCATTGAAGATGTCATTCATGATGCGTTGAAATTCAGATGGTGAATTTTTTAAGCTAAAGGGCATGACATTCCATTCGTATTGGCCAAAAAGAACTGTAAAAATAGTTTTGTATCTATCTTTGGGATCAATCTGGATTTGTCAAAATCCAGATTTCATATCAAATTTAGAAAATATGAATGCAAAGTGTAATTTTTGCAACAAATCATTTTTGTTGAGGATTGGATATCTGATCCATTTTAAAGAAGAATTTAAAGGTTTGTAATTGATCACAAGTCTTGCTGTGCCTCTTTCGATTTCAGAGTTTTTATTTACATAAAAGGTTGCACATAACCAGGGTGATCGAGACTTTTAGATAAGACCTTTAGACTCGAGATTGCGGATTTCAAGTCTACAATGTTGTTCTGAATCAGCATTCATTTATATAAGTCTTGCTTTTGTAGGTATAACTTTTTCTAAAAAAGTATCTTTATATGAAAGATCAACGATGTTTTGTTTTGTTTTCCAGAAAGCATTAGGTAAGTCTGAACAGATCTGTTGTTCAATCTTATTTTATAAATCAATGGTTTTCTTTTGTAAATCAGAGTTTTGTAATTTTTTGTTGAGACGACAAAAAGAAACAATGTTTTGTAAATCATATAGATGGAATTGTTTTTCATGAATCAGTGCATTGATATGATAAGTATGTATGGAGCATGCTTTAATCAAATTCAAATTTCTAGTCTTAGATTTTTCTAAGAATGGGAAAATAAGTTTGATGCTATTGATTTTGGAAGTAATACAATTATAATGTGCTTGATATGGAGTGATCATGTCAATGAATGGAGTGCCAAGAATGACGGTATGATTAATATCTTTAGTAACAACAAAGAATGTTTTAAGAGAAATGCCTTTGTTAAAAACAGAGCCTTGGGTTTTTCCTGTAATATGTAATTTTGAATTATTAGCAGCAGAGAGTTTTTCAGAGGTATTTTGTAAAAATCGTTTTGGAACCACGCCTTCTTTGATGCAGTTTAAATCTACACCTGTGTCGAATAAGGCAATTGTGTCAAGTTTGAAATCTTCTGAGAAAATAAACGTAATTCTAATCAACTATTTTTTGAAAGATATTTGTGTTAATACATTCAGGAAATCATCTGGAATATGCTCAATATTTGTAAGTGTATGGGGCAATGCATGAGATTCAATGGTTAGATCTTCTAATTCAGACTCAGTGTCAGATTGGCTTTCAATTTTGGACAGAAGATTTTGTAATATGGCAGAGTCTTTCTGTTGGGCTTGTTTTAAAGTTTGTAATTTAGATTTGAGGGTTTTGATCTCAAAATGTAATTTTGGAATGGTGACTGTGGTTTTGGATTTCTTTTTGTTAAGGATCTTTGTAAGGTCATAGGTATTAGTGCTGGTAAAGGGTAATATAGAGCGGTTTGGAGGGTTAGATGAAGGGTGCTCTGGTTGGTTGAAATCTTTCAACAGTTTATCCAAGTAGGTTTTTTTTGAAGGTGGGGATCATCATGTCTTTTGATAGCCATAAGAATGAATTCTTGGTCTTGGGTTAAGAATTTAATTTATTTGGAATTCATAAAGGCATCTGAAGTAGTACTAGTAGTTACTATTTCATCAATTTGAAATTCTTCTTCAGAAGTGTTTGAATGAGAGTGATCAGTGTATGTGGCTTCAATGTAAAAATTTTGTATTTGGTTGATGGTATCTTTATTTATTTGGAGCTCATGAAGTTTAGTATTGACTTTGCAGAAATGTGATGTATGTCTTTTCTGGTTACATTTGTAACAGGTAATGTTTTTTTGGTCAAATTTTGGTTTGGGTTTTGACTAGAAAAGTCTGTAGGGTTTGGTAAATTTATAGGGCTTTTTGTAGTAAGGTTGATCTGGTTTGGAATAAAACTGTTGTCGGTATTTATGGGTTGATCGTTTATAAGGAGGTTTTTTGCTCGAATATTTTTTGGGTTGTGAACAGGTTCCACTGCATGAGGGTTTTTGGGTGGAAAGGTCAAACTGGTGACAGAAACTACCAAGTTCTTGCCTAGTATGTTTCATTTCCCACTTTAGATGTTTTTGGAGTTTGAGGTCCTGACAGATCTTAAGACCTTCTTTTTGTGTGAAGCTCACAAGTTCACCGTATGTAAGTTGGTCACATGGTATGGTTTTGCTTGTAAAGGTTTCCTTGATTTTATTTTGGACTTTTTCTCCTAAGAGAATCGGTAAGCCTGCAAGGAATTTTTCTTTTAAAAAAAGATGGTTTGAATCTTCTCGAAGCATAACACGAGTAAGGAAGGTATTTTTGTACCACTGAAAGTCACTGAGCTTCTTGCACCGAAGGTTGGAGAGAAGTTCAGCATTTTTATCTTTCAGATAGGAATGATCTTTGAAAAAATATAAGAAGATGGTAAGGATAAGGGTGGACACAACATCTTGGATGGTGTTTCTTGAAGGGTCAAGGATAGGTGTTTAGTCTTCATTGGTTTGTATAGAGTTTAGAATATGTAAGTGGTCTGTTTTAGTGAGATGGTAATCCCACCATCATTTAAGCTGGCCAAAGAAACCTGCAATAAGGAGTTCAGCTATGACTTTGTCTGGGGTTCCTGTTTGGGTTTTGTAGGCATTAGCTATCATGGTCATTTGTTGGAGGGTGTTTAAAATATTGTATTCAGACATTCTATCTATGTTTCATTTATAGAGGGAAGAAGCATTATATTTATGTTGGCTGATGACAGTTGGTTCAGTAGATATAGAAATATCTGGAGCAATGGTTGTTTTGGGAGCTTACCAGGTAAGTCTGTTTAGTTGAAGAGGTTGTTTTTGAAAAGTATCTGTATCGAAGGTTGATACAGGGTTATTTTGGACAGTATTAACCTGATTTATAGAGGATGAAGGGTTGGATTGTTGAGGTGTGTCAGGGATAGTCAAGGTTGTTCGGTCAAGGTTTTGTAAGTGTGTTTTAATGGCTCTAAGAAAATCTATTTGATTTTCTTGAATTTGTGCTTGACTTGTTTTAATAATTTGATATGGTTTAAATATTGGGTTTTTTAGCTTAAGGTCGATGGGGTTTTTATCAGTCATGAAGTGGATTGGGTTCTTTTGTATTTGTCTTTCCAATCTGGTAAGCTGTTTACCTATGGTATGGAGTTTGGTATGAAATTGTTTTATTGGATGATATGTTTGGCATTTATGAGAGTATCGTCTTCGGGTAATTTGTATGGGGCTGCGTCAACTGTTTGGCCTTTGTGAGTAAGTTGTATTTTGCGTAAAGGTGGATGGTTAGACTCAACTGTAGGTCCACTAGTGAGGGTCCATGTAGGAGTTTGGAACGGGTTGTAATAGGACATGCATGTTTAATGGATGCAAATGGATATGTAATATGTTGTGCTGTTACATAATGAAACTCAAACCAATCAAAGAATAAAATTTGTACTTCATGGGTCTCAATGCAAGTATAAAATTGTTTTTGGATATCATTTCTTTATTGGAGGAAGTGTTGAAAAAACTAAGAAAGAAAATTTGACTTTACCATCTGTGTACAGGTAATGTTTTTAATTTGGACATTGGGTTGAGGTGGTTGAGGTAATTTTGGTGGTGCTACACCTTCGAGGATCTAATCTTTTGGAAGGGATATATCTTTCCATTGATTGCTTTTGGGACAGCAGTGTTTGAGCAGGATAAATCTCTTTGTAGGAGTGTTTCTCCTTTTTTAGATTGGAATTTGTGTTTGTTGGCAAAGGCTGAGAACATGGCTTTGTAGTGAATTTTGAATATGAGAGCAACAAAGATAGATCCTTCTAGCATGTCATAATTATAGGTCTTTATTTGTAGTAGCATACTTTGCGAAATATTTTTGTCTTTGAGGGATATGGTTATGTTTCAATAACAGTCAAATGAAGAGGGAATCTTGGAAGTTTTGAAATCTAGCATTCCGGAGGACAACTATAATGGAGGTGTTTAAACCCTTTTTTGTAAGGGGTTTTATCCCGACTTGGACAAAGCCAACATTGATATATTTATAGTTTCAGGCTAGATTTTTTTAAGGATTTTTTAGAGAGGAGTTGGATGGTTTCAAAAGGTTTTGTAAGCTGAATATCTCTTTCTTCAGTTTTGATAGTAAAATCTGTTTTGAAAATATCATATTTAGATTTTTGATAAATCTGAGTTTTAGAAATTTTTAGAATTTTCCAATCATCAATGTTTTTTTGTAAAATCTTCAATAGTTATCTCTTCACTTTGTACAATTTTTATGCTTTCAGAAGATTCAAAAGTAGAGGAAGCTGAAATAGAAGTAGCCCTCTGGAAAACGGAATCCATAAATAGGAAAGATAAACTAAGAAATAGGTTGCAGGTTATATGGATTTATTGCCCTAAAACTCAAACAGGACTTACACCGTTCAGTTACATTCACCTATTGTCTAATGGTCTCTGTTCTTTCTATGAATTCTGTCTTTTATGTTACTATTCCTACCCAGACCCTAGTAGGCACTGTTTTGATTCCCTTTTTATTTTAAGCCCATTTGTTTTAGGTTTTTTTATACAAATATTACCTGCTACTACAAACAGACAAATAGAGTGTCGATGGCAAGAAGACAACAAATGAAAGTCCTATAAAAAACATGGGCAATTTCCACTTTTTCGTCACCCAATCATGGCAAGCAATACCACATGGGTTCTGAAGGAATCTCCAAGCTTTTCAACAAGACGTTTTGGCCTCTTCAATAACAACTCGCCTATAAAAAGGGACTCCTAAAACCTCTATATATATATATATATATATATAAAGAGAGAGGGAGGGAGGGATGCTAAAAGTAATAGAGGTTGAGCATTTTTTATCTAGCCTTAGCCTTAGGTGTCATTGGAACAAGAGTGCCTGAAGCTTGCAGGGGATCCTAAACCCAAAATAAAGTCTAATGACTTGTAGGCCAGTTGAGTCAATTAGGTCTTTTATCGCATGTGAGCATACGATGTTGAGGGAGTTATCACTTAGTTGTTTGATTCAAGGTCCTTAGACAACCCAAGTATATTGGTTTTATTTGAGATTCGAGGGTAAATGGCTGGTTGTGGATAGGAAAAGTATTAGCACTCTTAGCACATCCTACCCGAAATAAGCTGTTTTGTGTGGCTTTGAATGTATTTAAAGGTTTTAATGGGTTTCTAACTGATAGTCTGTTTATAGCTTAGGATCAAGATTTATACATGTGAATAAATTTAGTGTAAAGAATTCATTATGGGCTCATGTACCTAAATAAATTCTTATTGAAAAAAGGATTTTGTAATTATATATTACAGTGAAAAATACTCCAAATTAAAATTGATAAATATTTAGAATAACTTCGAGAATTTTCTGGTCAATTTTTGATATTCAAATATCAGCATCACTTGTAAGTCTAACATTCTATACTAGAATATTAACCATTAATTCTCATGAATTAAAATTTTGGTTATTGAAATATTGGTCAAATTCTCATAAATTTAGTAAATTGGTAATTAAATCCTAAAATGCATGCACATATGTATTTTGAATTTTCATATGGAAATATTAAACGTATGATTTGTTATATTTTTAAGAGACTTGATCGAATGTAACACACAAAAATATGTTTTTGTATATTTTGTAGACTTCTTGAAATAAAAAAACTTAATAAATTTAAAGAGGTCTTGTCAAACACACCTTCAAGCCCAAAAATTCAAAAACAATTCCAAAGAAGGCCTTGAGAAATTATTTTTTATCCAGCTGGGTCGTTCTGGATGGATTGACCCAGTTGGGTTGACTTGACCGAGTTGACTCAGAAACAAACCAACAAAAGAAACCAAAACTAAAACAGATCAAACTTTACAAAAACATAAAACCTTGAAAATCTTTCAATTAAAATGAATGAATTACATAAAAGATAAAAAAAAAAAAACATTCATCTTCATTTCGTAAAACGCAACTCTCAATTTTGACCAGATCTTGAGCAAAGAGGGGCATGGTTTTGTTCGCAATCATACATAGAACAAGAATTAGGGGTTTATTTGCTTCAATGATTAATAAATCAACACGATTTTGTCAAAATGAGTTTCGATTCAAAACCAAACTTTAGGATTAAAATCCACTAAAACCCTATTATTTGTGTAAAAAACTCCTCGATTACTTACTACCAGTGATAGATGAACTTGTGTAAACTGGAATTTAATCAAATTGAGCTCTCAAACTTGTATCTAAGGCAAGATTCACCGAATGAATCTGCAGAAACGAAACCATTATACAAGAAAAACTCAAAAAACTAAAGCAAACCCAAAATGGCCATTTTGGGCTTCCAAGGCATGCATCCCTTATTCCCATATACCACATTATCAATAATGAATACATCTGTAACAAAAAAAAAAAACAACAAGAACAAGAACAAAACTAAAAAGTGCATTGATTTTCAAATTCAAAAACTGTCAACTCAAAGCAAAAGGCATGCTTGAACAATTTGAGCTTCAAAATCCAACTTTGTCATCCCTAAGGACGTAACAAGCAACATAGAAAACCAGAACCGCTCTCTATTAATATAAAATAAGCATTCTCTTTGCTGTCACTTTTGGCATTCTTTAAACCAAAACAAACATATAATACAATACGTAAAACCAATCAATAACATGTCAAAACATTCAAAACTTTGCATTGAACACAAGAGATCAATCCAACAGTCCTCATGGACTACACCTTTAAGGTTTGAAATATGTACCTTTTTAACATAGAAATCTTCAAATCTGAATTGATTTTTTTTTATATTGCCCTCCTTCTTTATCTTCAGACCTCCCCAAACAGAGCTACAACTTTCAAGTTCTTTTGGATTGAATTACTAGCCCCTTAGGCAAAGTTTCTCTTTTATTCTCTCTTTTGCTCATTTTCCCCTCTTTTTTCTTCCTATCTCAGCTCATAGATCCCTTTCCTATTATAGGCAGATTTAGGTCTTCTAGATGGATTTGTTAGGGTTCTAACAAACTAAAACTTACATATTTTTCCATAGAACCAATGATTTTAGGTTTAGGTGGTTTTGTAGGAAACTTGGAGACCAAAATAAGGTGTTTTCTGCTTTTAGATCAATAGAGAAAGGTTTTAAACCTTTGATGGGAACCTTCCGGGGGTTTCTATGTGAGAGCACATGAAAAGGTTAGGTGGTTTTCTGCATATAGGTGTCCTTGTCAAGGCTGACTGGGTTGGTCACTTTCGGGGCTTTGCTGGAGCAACTTCGATGTTAATACTGCTTGAAACCATCTGAACTTGGTAGAGGGGGTGCACACCTTTCAATCAGATCTATTCTTGCTAGATATGAAGGTCTGTAGCTCTACATTTAAACATTTGAAAGTGTCCATTCAAATAACGTGATGCCTGAAATTGTAGTGTTGGCTGACTAGGGACAAGACGTTGTGGAGATCAATGGAGAATATGGGATATAAATGTTTGATTTTAAAGACATGAGGTTGTAAAGAAGGTGTTTCTCAGTTGAATGGTGGTGGTTGCAACTTTTGGAGTGGTCAGAAACGTCACATTCATTCACCTGAAAGTGCCTACCCGATCAGTCAAAAACTAAAGAAAAAGATGCATAATACTTTAAATGGCGTTGTTTTGGCTAATCCCTACAGATTAGGTTTTTTTTTTTTATTTGGGATCTGGCAATTTTCAATTTGATCTCTATTCTTCTGATTTCATTTAATTTTACCCGTAACTTCCCTCTAATTTTCTAATTTACCATTAAACTTTCAATTTTCTTCAATTTGACCCTTGATTTCTCTTGATTCCAGTCTCTGAAGTCGCGCGCGTTTTGCAAGTTGATTATTGGTTCGCAAATTATTCAATTAAGTTCTTATTTTCTCACTAGACTTTGAATTTTATGCAATTAAACTCTTAAATTGACCAATTAAACTTTTCAAAATCTAATTTTAGTCCCTAAACTTTGTTTGTTTCAATTAACATCAAAATTGACTCCTAAAATTTGATTTTCCTTGCAATTAAGCCCTCAATAAATTTAATTGAACCTTTTAAAATTTCAATTGAGTCCTTAAACACCTAAAAAACATTTTTACTAATAGGCCATTTTGTCAATCAAAATCTTGGGTTGCTAATTTAAACATTTTGGTCCACCACCTTTCACTTGGTGTTCTGGTCTTCCACCATTGAACTTGATCGGTTCTTTTTTAGACTTGCTTCATGTGTATTAGGAACATTAACTTTGACTTTCAATATTCGTACCCTAAATTTTGGCATTTCTACTGAGGATAAAGTTAATTTAAATATTTTAAAGATTTATTTATTTTTTTTCTTTTTTTTTTGTTCTTAATTTTTATGTGCAAGTTTCAAATTAGTATTTTTTGTGTTTTGACAATAAAAGAATTAGCCTAAAAATTAAAGAGTTGTGTTTATGAACCCTGAGGCTAGAACTTTGAAGGCACGAATTTGATGGATGGTGTAACCTCAATATTTTTTTATAATGAGACTTGATCTCGGTTGATATGCATGATGGTCTGAAAATATCATTTACTATGAAATTAAATTTTTTTTAAAGAAAACATTATATATATTTGGGTAGATTAAAATATTATGTATAAGTAAGATTCATAAATAACTTATAAAAAGGCATGAAAAGTAAAAAGGGGATAGACCGGTTTTTTTATTTTTTTATTTTTATTTTCATGTGTATTAATAAAATTTATTTTTAAAATAAAATATCAACAACATATAAAAATTAAAAATAAATTCATACTTTTTAACAACGATGAAGATATAGGGGTTTAGTAATTAATAATTTACAATTTACTTGCATTATTTAAAATCGTCAATACTAAACAAATGAAGAAAAATCTTAAAATGATGCTTTCATCATTTTTATAAGCACAATAATCGAGCACTAAAGGTCCATAAACTTGCATAATTTAGTTTTATTCAAATAACTTACTACAAACATATAATGACCTTATTATAATGTAAAAGGTTTGAAGTAATATTAAATTGAGTCAATGCAATGAAGTTAATTTCATCTTCATAATATATCCATCACTTTAATGTTATTAGTCTTTATATCCATCAAATATAAACATACAAAGTATATAAGAAACATTAGTTAAAACGAAGCATTATTTATTTTTGATAAACTTTGAAATAAAGCAAAAAATAATAAAAAATAATTCTTACATATTTATTTTAATTGTGCTCGTCATTCTTTCATAAAATAGAAAATTATCGATTATCATATCAATTGTGAATCTTTCAGCAATTTCTTTTTCTATATAGACAATCAAATAATTTACAAGAAAATCATCCTCCATCTGATTGTGAAGTCTTGTTTTAACAATTTTTATCGCTGAAAAAGCTCGTTCAGTAGTTGTTGTCGAAACAGGAAGAGTCAAAATAAGCCGAATTAATTTGTCAACTAGCGGATAAATTGTTGATTTTTCTGTTTCAACCAATCTTTGACATAAATCAGCAATTGATGACATGTTTTGTAACTTTGGATGATTGGGTACATGATTGGATGACATGTTCTAAAATCAAAACATATATCGTGAGAAAAAATTGATAATTTTGGCGGCTCTGCTTAAAACAAAACATAAAAAAATTCTAAGCATAATCAAAACAAACCAATAAAATATATCTAATTAATTAGAAAAAAATCACCATAACCAGAATTCAAAAAACAATTGGTAGAACTAGCAGATTTGAGAAAAAAAAATGAGCAAAAATGGTAGAATTATAAAAAAAACCTCATCAAATTATTAACAAACATCTCAAAATAAAACAAAAATAGATTTTAAATTTAAGTTACCTTGTTTTATTTTATAAAAGATAATTTAATTGGTGGCTCTGCTTTAATTTTTTTGTAGAAAAATTTTACTCATGATTTGTGTTTTTATCAGCTGTAAGATTTATATTAGGGCTACACTAGATAATAATCTTATATTTTTTCTTTTCACGTCGGTCAAGAGTAAATAAAAAATCAAAAGTAAAGTTACATTTAATGTTAATAAGGCCAACTTTTTAAAATAAAAAAATATAACACCTCCAATTCACACTTAATTACCTAATTCCATTGTGTCCCAGGTGCATTTTCTATCTCTGGTTTTCATTTTGGTGATTATGATTGAAACCCATTTTTAAAGTTCAATTCTTTTCATACGAGTCTGTGTTGTAATTGCATTGTTCATTGTATTTCACAATGACCCTTTTTCTTTTCATGTATAATGATTGGTTTAGCGGTTCTTAATTTCTCAACATTTGTGTATTTAAAATGTCTTGGAGGGGCCCGGGCCCTTGCTTGCCCCCCTGTCTCCGCCCCCGGGTGCATGTAAAATATGGGATCATCATAGGAAGTCTCAGTGAAGAAAGAAGAAGAAGAAGAAGAAATTAGTGGTTACATCGTAAGATATTGTTTTCATAGATTTTAATTAAATATAAAATCAATTATTTATTTTTACGTTTTAAAAATATTTACTTCAAATTAATTTTTGTGACGTTTAAAAAGTATTGAAATAGATAGGGGTGATAATTTTCAGTTTGACTCGGTTTTTTTTTACTATTTGGGTCGGTTTGGTTTTTTCGGTTGAGGCTTATAAAATCGAAACCGAACCGAATCGGTCGATTTTTTTAAAATTTTAATCAGTTTAATCGATTTTTTTTACGGTTTAATTTTTTTAATTTTTTAATTTTTTTACTCACCTCTATAAATAGGAACATTGGTCAATATTTTTGCTGTGAAGGAAGGCATCGGTTTGAGTGCTAATGAGGATTTTAGTCCGGGCTAGATTTGTAATTAGACCGACAGAAACGTTGACGTGTTGATGAAGAGTGATATCGTCACATGTTGAACTTGACCTGTCAGCATTGGCATGTAGCCGAAGAACCAACCAGTGCATGTCTGATGGGTTGGGCTGATAGCGTCCATATTCACACGCTGACAAGGTCTATCACTTTAATCCACAGATGTTGAATTGAGTTTTCCTTTTGTTTAAGCTCTGTCACTTTAATTTTTTCTTCCGGTTATTTATTTATGATTTTGATAATAATAATTTTTTAAAATAGTTTTTAAGAAATATATTAAAATAATATTTTTTATTTTTTATAAATTATTTTTATATCATCGTACTAAAATGATATGAAATTAAAAAAAACTAATTTAAAAAAAAATTAAACTTTTTTCAAAAACAAAAATTTAAAAACAAATAGAATATCCATACGCACACGCCACCTCGATAATTTCTTTTACAGCAATCAAAGAAGTTATAGGTCTCCAATTAAATTATGAGATTAAAAATACCAAACCATGAAATAAACTCGTTTATTGTAATGGATGTCTGAGGTTTTTGCATACAAGATTGCACCCCGAGCCCAGGCATCCTCAACTATTCTAGTCCAACCCACTTCTCTATTAAAAATAAGTTTTAAAGGGAAACCCTAAACCAGCTTAGGATGAACCCGTATAAATACATTTATTTCTTCACTAGTTGACACATAAAAATTTACACAAACAAGATATAAGAAATTAAAAACACATGTATGATCAAAAGAATGGTCTCACTTATAAGATTTCATGCCCCCAAACTAACCTTTAGTTGACTTCAAACGAGCCTTAATGGATCGTTAAAAGTCTCGCTGGCTTCAATTCATAAATTGCACAAAAGTTTTTTATTGTCTTGGGTCTTTTTCAATTAAGTCTCTTTGTACGGTTTTCTTTGGATTTATTCATTTTTCTTTCAATTCAAGTAATCGATCTCCAATTTTTGAATTTTAATTAGATTGTTTGGTGTGTACGAATATGTTTGTGACTTGAATCTATGACTTTTATACTTGTTTTTATGCTGTTTCATATTTGTTCTTGGATTTATAAGATAATAATTGGATGATTAAGAGCTAAATTGCATGAACTAAACATTGATCTCATTTAATAAGGATACAACTGAAAAGGATTAAATCTTTCAGTTTTTTTTGTAAAATGAGTAATTTAGAAATTCATTAAAAAAATAAGAGAAAAAGACCTTGATGTCTTTATTTTAAATGATTTGATACATTCATTATTAATAATGATTTTATTATAATAATATTTATTTTCATGTAATGAAGATATGAG
>Ga0325410_1004755_pt1 | contig 15127 bp, 9 predicted proteins | sample PopdelMetagenome_16_FD_206182 | JGI IMG/M metagenome (GOLD analysis project Ga0325410, IMG submission 206182) | Populus deltoides microbial communities from Bellville, Georgia, United States - Xylem-PdIQD-R3 | ecosystem: Host-associated > Plants > Phyllosphere > Stem > Wood/Secondary xylem... | reverse complement strand
GGTTTTCCCCGACATTATCCAACAAACTAAAACAACACTTATGTTAAATATTCATTATCAATTATCAACTATCAATGTTCATACATACAAATTTATACATATATAAATTTACAGAAATCACAACTTCGAAATAGAATTGATAACAATTAAACAAGACTCGTAAAACAAGCTATTAATTATTTATTTCATCACAACACATTTAATTCGGTGTAATTCAAATAAAATTTCAACAATTTATAAACAAATATAATTTGACAAAATCTAAAACAAACTATAACAACTATAAAATTATATATTCATACTACAAGTTTCTTTGACAAATAACAATTAAACAAGTACAAACGTTAACAAAAAACATATACTAAAACAATAAAATTCACAATTAATATTAAAACTAAAAAGGATAGATTTACTTACAAAAAAATGATAAAATCTACAAGAAACGGATATTGTGACCATGTACAAAATATAAGAAACTTGAGTGCTCGTGTTGAGAATAGTGGAGAGTTGGGATGGGTGGTTGGCTGCAATTTGGAAGGGGAGAGGTGGGATGGGAAAGAAGAAGAAGAAGAAGAAACAGAGGAAGAGAGTGTCGGCAGATGGGTGGGTATATAATGGTTTTTTTCGATGGAATCACCGATAATGGTTTTTTCCGATGGAATCACCAACGGATTCCTTCCGTCGGTGATTCCATCAGTGATTCTATCGGTGACAGTGCCACGTCACTGTACGGCTATCTCAGTTTGAATCCCTCGGTCATTTCATCGGTAAAATCGTCTGACGTCACCACGTTGTTGCATATTTCCAGACAAAATGTATACCCCGTCGGCAAAACGGTCGGTATATACCGACAAAATATTTTCATCGGTATATACCGACCGTTTCGCCGACGGATCTATGTCGTCGGTATATACCGACAGATATTGAGATGGAAAAATTTCGTCGGTAATTTCGTTGATTTTCTCCAGTTTTCTGGTAGTGAGTTAATATTGTAGAACTTTAATGTTATATGTAAGATTATGCCAATAAACTTCTAGCAGATGGCCCAAACCTGATACCATAAATTAAACCCTAATTTTATCCTTAGTTTTGATGATCCATGTGTGTATCTCATAGACCATTTTTGCATGAGCATTTCGATGAAGAAAAGCTCTACAACATTGTTTGTCATTGCTAAAAAAGAAGATGAGAGTATTAAGCCCTATCTACAAGGTTCAATGAAAACTATTAAGCTCTACAACATCATTTTCATAAAGGTGTGTTTTTTTTTTTTTGTATGCATGAATGTGTAAATATTTATTTCTCAAACAAGAATAAAAATTATGTCCACAAGTCTCTTATTTTTAAGAACAAACATCATTTTTTTGTTAATAGTCTAATCGACGAGTTTTCTATTTTTAGGGATGGACATCAAACTTTTTGAATGGTTTAATTGATAATTCCTTTATTTTTAAGAATGAAAGTCAAATTTCATTAATGGTATAATCGACGAGTCTCTTATTTTAGGAACGAACGTTAAATATTTTGTGAATAGCCTAATCGACGAGTCTCTAATTTTTAAGGATGGACATCATATTTTTTAAATGGCCTAATCGACAAGTCTTCTACTTTCAGGGACAAACATCAAAAAAAAATTTTTAATGGCCTAATTGAAAAGTCTCCTATTTTTATGGATAAACATCTAATATTATGAATAAGATGATCGATGAGTCTTCTACATTTAGGTATGGACATCATTTTTTTGTAAATTGTCTAATCGACGAATCTCATATTTTTAGAAATAGGTGTTGAATTTTTCACAAAAGACATTAGAAATAAATTGTAAATAAGATCAAAAAATAATTTAGACCGTTAAATACATGCAATTTAAGAGAAAACATATAGTAAAGGTAACATTTTGTTTGAAAGGATATGGTAAAGGTGATGTTTATCTTCTCTTAAATATATTTAACCCCTTATCTGAATCTATAAATCAATGTTTATTTTAAGATTCTTAGTTTTCTTTAATTACTAGGTGGCAACTCCTCCTCCTCTTCTTCTTTTCTTTTCCAATTTCCCTTTTATTTTGAAAGTCCAAACATTGTGCTAAGTGTGATAGTATGATGACTTCACTAAGGACTAAGGTCAAGCCTATATACATGTGTTTTCTCTTTTAATGTCTTTATTGCCATTTATTATTGAGCATTTATTTTTATTTCATTTATGTTATTTAATTTTATATGTTAATTTTATTTATCCATTAATTTTAATATGTTGGTTTGAATGTGCATGAATTTTATTTTTAAAATTTTTCACACACTTCATAAAAATCAATAAAATCTCTGGACCCGAGCTTATCCCTCTTTAGGATTAGATAAAGAGATTCAGGTGGCAAGTGTGACTTATGTCCAATGATGGTCACTTGAACTTTCGCTCAAATTAGAACTCACCATATGTTTCATAACCCAATTTTAGGTTTCCCCTAAAATTGTTTTTTTCTTTTAAAATTAAAAACAACAAAAAATGAAAAAATAAATACAACAAAAAATAAAAGACTAACAACTTGGTTAGAATAAATTGATAAGGGTTTTAAACACATTGAGAAACCAAACTAAGATTTTGGACAACATCAGGAATCCAATTATACTCAAGATTGAAAGACAATGCAAAAATCAAGGTTAAATTAAATGATTATCGGATGAATTTGTATAAAAAATAATTTTTAATCACGGGTCTAATTAAAGGTTTAATTCAATTTAAGAATTAATTTGGGTCAAACTAAAAGAATTAATTAAGTGTGAGGACTTAAATGAGCTTTTAATATGTCAAATTAATTTTATTAGGGACTTAATTGGTGAAAAAATAAGTTTGAAAGCTTAATTTGGGCTTAATTGAGAATATTGAAATTTTAGAGGACCAGATTTAAATTTTCCAAACTCATTTAGGTAAAATCGGGGATAAAATTGCAGGAAAATCAAATTCGAGACCAATGATCATTTTGCAAAAAACATATGAATTTGAGGACCCAGTTTAGGTTGCAAATGGGGGTGGAATTGAAGAAATTAAAAGTTTGAGGCTTAACTAAGAACCAAATTAAAAAAGTTTGAGACCAAGGGCGATATTGTAGAAGGCATTGATAATTGAGGGTCGAAACTAACATGACCAGGGACTTAATCAAAAGGAATTTTTAGAAATTAACCTAAATTAGCTGAATTCAAAAAAAATGAATGATTAGGGACTACATCACAAATAAAGAAGGAATGAATTAAAATTGACAAAATTGTGCTGTTTTGGCACCACTGTTCATTTTCTCCTTCATTTCTCCCATGAAAAAGTTGGCTGGAGACCCTTTTATAGAGCCATTAAATGCACTGTCATGCCTCAGCTAAGACAAAAGGAGACGCTCCTCTAGTATACCAGAAGTTATATTATGTCCCTAGCATGGTTCCTTCTGGATTGTCGCCTGTGATCTGCTGCATTGAACGTCCAAAACCCCTGACTCAGTCGACCTTTGATAGCCTGATGAAAGGGTACAAAGTTTGTTAGTTTGCAAAGATTGATCAGAAGATTTAAACCAAGAGGAGAGCTAATATCCCTCTAAGGATCCATCAATAAATAAGAGCTTATTAGTTCAAAAAAGGGGGTAGCTAGATACCAAAAAACACATTGCTAAAACAACTACCAACTCTCTTGTTCCAGCCAAAAACTACAACTCCCTATTCCAGCAAAAAAAATAATAATAATGATAAGAGACCCTATTAAGAATCATCACAGCCACGTTTTCATCTTCTCCACTAACTCACAACAGCAACAATGGTGCAACATTCCCTCAACATTTGTTTAGCAATCCCAACCGTAACAGAGTTCTCGAGTAGCAGCAAACTCTCGTGGGCAACAAGGACTCAACCATCTCATTAACCCATTGGCAAGTTGGTTTCAACATCAGATTGACGCCTTCAACTCCAGCAAATTAAGGCTAGCACTAGAGGTCTTCATCTCTTATCATAGCAACAATAGTTCCTTCTCAGCCACCAGCCTCACCTACACCAAACCACGACTGAAGCTCTACCAGCAAGCAACGCCCTATCCAACCTAGGTAACTTTCCTTCTCCTATCTTCTTTAATTTATTGTTACAACAAGCATACAGAACGTGAAATAATTCACGTTCTGTGGAGGCTATCAATTTGATCACTAAGCTAGACCAATAACCAAGTTATATTGAGTGGATTTAAGCTCAGCCCGTATGCTTGGCCTAGGTCTAACTCACTTATACCAAAAAAATAAAGAAGAAGAAGAAGAAGAACAAAAAGGGTTTGTAAGGCCATCTGCCTGACCACACACATTAGGTTGGGTTGGGTCTGAGCCCGTCCTATACACATGGGTTTGGGCTTCACAAAGTAGGCCACAATCTAGAGTAGGAGTTTGGACATCACACACTATAGGTAGGTTCCTAACCTATAGCATAATTATTTAAGGCATTGTTTAATTATAATATGCAAATTTATTATAATTGTATTTGATATTGATAGAAATTTGATTTCGAGATGATGAAAGAAATAAAAGAAAAAAAAGGAATTGAATGAGTTCCAAACTTGATTAGTCATTCCTGAAACTGGAAGACTAATGATATCAATATAATTTATTGATATTGGTACTTTCTAAACTTGATTAGTCATTCCTGAAACTCGAAGACTAATGATATCAATATAATTTATTGATAGCGACACTTTCTGAACTTGATTAGTCGTTCCTATAATTGAAAGACTAATGATATCAATAGAGTTTATTGATATCAATATTAATTGAGGGTTGATTAGTCATTCTCAGAATTGGAAGACTAATGATATTAATAGAGTTTATTGATATCGACATTAATTGAGATTTAATTAGTTATTCCTGGGATTTGGAGACTAATGATATCAATAGAGTTTATTGATATTAACATTAATTGAGATTTGATTAGCCGTTCCTGAAATTGAAAGACTAATGATATCAATATAATTTTTCCATATCGACATTATTTGAGATTTGACTTATTGCTCCTAGAATCGGGAGACTAATGATATCAATATAGTTTATTGATATCAGCATTATTCAAGATTTAACCTGTCGCTTCTGGAATTAGAAGACCAACAATTTCAATATAATTTATTGGTATCGACATTATTCAATATTTGACTTATCGCTCCCGGAATTAGAAGACTAATGATAACAATGATAGACATTGGTATTGGTATATTTTAGATGGACTATATATATACTAGTTAGGTGGCCCGCGCTACGCCGCGAGCCCACCTTTTATTCTTATAAAAATATCAAAAAAATCTAAGATCCAAAAGAGTTGAGTCTGACTGCAACGCTGGAACCACTACTCTTAAACTTGGCAGCGGTTAAGTCCAAGTTAACTGGACTTGGTAGGTGTCTATGTCTAAGTTACACTTGGACTTAGCAGGCACCTAGACTAAGAACTTGGACTTTGGAGGGGCCAAATCCAAGGCAGGGTGGATCCAGCACGCTTGCCGGATCCACTACACTTGGACTCCAAGTCCATAGTACCTGGACTTGGCTCCTAGCCAAGTCCAAAGGACTCCTGGACTTGACAGACAACGAAGTCTAAGGTACCTAAACTTGATAGGTGCTGAAGTTTAAGGTAGCATAGATGCAGCACTCATGCTGAACTCACTACACTTGAACTCCAAGTCCTAGTGTACTGGGACTCCAAGTCCATACTTGCACTTGATTGTTGGCCAAGTTTAAGGGGCTCTTGGACTTGGCAAACAACCAAGTCTAAGGTATCGTAGATTTAGCACACTTGCTAAACCTATTACACATGGGCTTGGCAGGCAGTGAAGTCCAAGGTACTTGGACTTGGTAGTTGGCCAAGTTCAAGGTTGCGTAATAATTTTTTTTCAAATTTATTAATGATGATGATGATGATGATTTTATTCTTCAAATTAAATATATGGTTTTTCTTTGGTAGTAATAATATTTTATTTCAAATTTAATAATAATAATAATAATAATAATAATAATAATAATAATAATAATAATAATTATTATTATTATTATTATTATTATTATTATTATTATTATTATTATTATTATTATATCCTTCAAATTAAATATATGGTTTTTCTTTGGTAGTAATAATATTTTATTTCAAATCTATTAATGATAATAATAATAATAATAACAACAACAACAACAATAATAACAACAATAATTTGTAATTTTATCTTTCAAATCAAATGGTTGTTTTTAATTCAAGATTAATAATATTTAAAAAAAATATTAATTATTATATTAACTATAATAAAAATAATAACAATATAATACAAATAATAATATTTATCATATTAATAATATTATTAAACTTGTCTGGGGGCTTTGCAAACTCTAGGCGATGTTCAACACACCTAGGCAAACTTAGGTGCTCAGGGTACTGGGCGCTTTTAGGTTGCGTGTATGGAGGTGCAATATTTTTCTATGGAAAAAAAAGAGATTGCTAGGTAATGATAAAGAGAATTGTAAGCAAGTCTAGTATCAAAGGTTTGATAATATAGATAAAGTTATAAACAATAGCAAAAGTGCAAATAAGTTGCTAGATTGTTGGGCATTTAAAGAACAATGTTGTTTGCAAATTATATCAAAATTGCAAAGGTAGCGGTTATCTTCTTGTTGTAGAAATCCAAATCCAAGTCATTATTAGAGAAATTGCTAGTTCTCCTGCGATGGAAAGCAATGAAATAAATTGTGTCAAAAAAAAGAAAGGATGTGTGAAAGATGTGTGTTGCAGGCATGTGGAACATAAAATAACATGGAAAAATAATTTGTATAATAAAAGAAAAAACTTTCTCTATAATTTGATACTTTAGTTAATGTCTTTTTTTTTTACATGTTAAATAGCCTCCACAAAAATTTGAAAATTTTGTTCGCATTTGTGAATTAGATGAAGTTAAATATGTGGATGAGGCAAGAAAATAAAAATTTAGCATCCTTATTTTTTTCACATTACCATATGTACAGTTTTTATGGCCATTATAAAACTTTCTTTAAAGTCCTATTGATTTCAAGTCGTATGGCGTCCACCAAGGAAACAATCATTTTTGTTGCAATTCTCATTACATTTTTCATGCCTTTAAATTTAAGTAACATATGCACATTTATAGTTGCAATTGTTTCTTCTTTATTTGACTAGAATAATTATGTTTTTTATATCATATTCTTGTTAATATACATATATCTTTAACTAATCCATTGGTTTTAAAGAAAAATATTAATATTTATATATAAAATAGCTATGGAATGATTTTTTCCCTTTTAAGAATTGTATCCAATATTTTCGTTAGCATGTAAAGAAGAGAATAGCATATTTATTATATGTTGTCAAGTGAAGACAAAGAGGTAATTGTAAAACAATAAGAGACAAATAAAATCAGAAAATAAATAACACATGGAAGGCATGTTGGATACCTCGGACAATGATTTGTAATGTTAAAAAGAATAAAAAGTTGCAGGCATAGCATCACAAATAATAATAAGAAGTAATGAAAGAATGTGAGGTTTAAAATCAAACCTTTGAGGATGATGAGGATGTTGTTCGTAGTTTTTTCAGAGGTGCAAGTAAGTGACAAATGTATCAGATGTAGCTATGTTTCCCAAGCTTCCTTCAGCTTCAATTGCAGTGCCACACTGATCTTCAAGACTATTTTAATCAAGGAGTTAAAGAGACTATTTTAAAGAGAACCATAGGTTAAAAACCATCTAATTTAGCATGTGTCAAAGACAACAAAAAAATTGTAAAAAAAGTATGTCAGGAAAGGTAAACTTGCCTAAGTTGTTGTGTTGTAGATTCAAAATCAAGTGCACATCGTGCTTCATAATTCAAGCTTATTTCCTTGTTTAGTGATATGTTCTGGGATGGTGTCTCCAAGGAATTAGAAGCAATCTTGAGTTGTGTGATAGTATTTTGTGGAGTACATGGACCTATAAGAACCTGTTTTGTAGAGCTTAAGGGAGTAGATGTCTTGGATGTAGTAGATGATTTAGCTTATGTAAGTGGTGTCTCTAGAGGATGAATGTTCTTATTTGTGGTGTCATCAAAGATATTAGTAATGATAATCTCACATCTATTGTTGGTGGTGGATCCAAAAGCACCAAAACAAAGCTGAAAAATCTTGCTTTTGTTTAACTTTGCTGCCATGGCAAGAGGAATAACTGAAGGATCAATAAATTTTTTTATCATAGACATAATGGTGGGCTGATGATCCAAAAAAGTTCTCAGCAGTTTTCCATCAGTAACAATGCATTCTAAGCAAAACCTATGATATAAAATTGATGACATGTTCATTAATAAGGAGTTTATGATAATGTATATGAAGAACATGAATTGTTTACTTTTTTTTATTTAACAACTTAATATTGTCTTAGTTGAGAAATTAGATAAGTTACCTTGGAACTGGAAGAGAGGTAATAGCATCATAATCCATGCATGTGTAAATGTTTTCGCCCCAACTAAGTTTTTTGTTGCATTTTGGACAGCTTAGATACCACCAGCCATTGGGAAAATCAAAGTCAATAATCAAAGCTTGACAGGTGAATCTCAAATGCTAGTAGCATAAAGGAAATATTTGTTATATGGGTGTCGTTAAATGAAATTAAAAAACTAATTATATGAAGAAGCTAAAGCATGTTATCAAAGTTAATAATAGAGGGGTGAAAAAAATTACCTTGTGCTCATAAGGATTCATGCAAAGAATCTCATGTATTGTTCTCCTATTTTCTTTGATTTTTTCCTCTATCGATAAAACATCATTCGAGGATGAGGATAGTTGTTGGATTTCAACAGATAGTTGTGCAAAGCTAAATGCACAATTGATTCAAAACAATGATGAAAAAATAATTAGTTAGAAAAAAATTGAGAATGGTAAAGCATAAGAGAGATGGTTTATGCTGAGATAACTTACAAATGTTTATATACTGAACATTCTGGTATGTCTAGATTGAAGTACCAAAGAGAGGCAGCTGTTCTGTTAAGATTTGGTTTTCCTTGTGAACAAAAGAGTTTTTTTTTATAAAATGAAAGGGGGATTAGTTGGATTAGAATGACAATAAAAATCTGAAAGATTTTTTTTTAAGAAAAAAAATTAAATGGAAGTTGAAATTACCCTTAAATTCTGTGACACGAAATCCAGCAAACGCAATGATGATTGGAGATGGTAGGTTGCGAAGAGCGAGTTCATCAAATTCTTGGGCACTACCGTCCCAAAGAGTTATGTGAAGCTCCTCACCACTTGGAAAGAAAGTAAAACAATTTTGATCAATAAGTTTGACAGAAGTGAAGTAATTGCATTTTATTTTTGAACTTACCATATGTTCTCAAGCATGAATTCTCTCTTATTTTCGAGCATCTTTCCACGAACCATAACTTGTTCGAGTGGTTGCAATGCTTTAAGTCTTCCAATGACATCTTAAAAAATAGGAATGAATATTTTTAAGTGATCTTGTCAAATTGAATTAAATAATAGAAATGTTTTTAACATGCTAAATGAATGAAGTAGATGGCAAACTTGTAAGAATTATGGATCCTTTGGAATTGGTGATAATATTTGCATAGTCAATAAATTTGAAGTAGTATCTAAGAACATAAGGTTGAATAGGTTCAATGGCTGTAATTTTGTGTTAGATTTGAGATCAATTATAGTATCATGGGCAACAACTACTATGTTTACTGCTCTGTTTTCATAAGTATAAAATCCTTTGATTTCATAGTGATTTCCTTCAATAATTGTTGCTGCAAATGTTGGGAGATCCCTTGCTTTAGCTAAACCTTGAATAGCTCCACCCTATATAAAAAGATGATTAATATTGGAATGGAAAAAAATAATTGTTCACCATGTCAACAACCAAATGGATTAGAATTTTCAATGCAATATATAATAAGGTTTCGTAAATTATTTTAAAAAGGGTTTTTTTTACCTTGGAAGCAAGGTATTGGCACCACAGGAACATTAAGACAAAAGACTGGTTTTAATAATGAAATTAAGAGATTTTATGACTTAATGTTTCTTACTATGTGTAAATTGGTTGTTAGGTATAAAGCCTATGAATTTTAAGGAAGATTTTCTAAGTTAAGAAGGGTGTCTTTAGTTTATGGTAAAGCATTATTCCAAACAAGTTGCACATATATTATAATCAATTATTGTAGACCACTATAAAAATGAAAGTTGCATATAAAAGATGTATACAATAAAAGATAAATGTACTTTTTGGAAGCGAGATGTATTATTCAAACATTTAAATATATAGAAAATAAGATTCATTAGTGGTTATATTTTCATGATAAATTTTACCTGATTGTCAGCAAAAACACAATTAAAACTTCTTGGCTGGCCATTAAATTTAGCAATCCAAACACGACAAGCCCTAGCTCTTAATGAAGGGTAGAAGTGGTATTTTTTAATCTCTTTTATAGGTAGAGCCATTGTCCTACAAATGATTAATAAAAAAAATATTATGAGCAATGATAAAAACAACAAAGCTAATATTAACGAAATGAATATATGAAGTGTAAATTGTGGGGCATGTATTGCAAATATTTTATTTAAAATGAATGGGGGAAACAACAAATGGAAACATGCTCAAATTAAAAATGATAAATCAAATAATTTTATCATTTCTAAAAAGCATTACCTTAGAGAAGCAAAAAAAAACAGTTATCAAAGCTTGGCAGATAAATAACATGTGGTTCCAAGAAAAATAGCGCAGTGCAATCCACAATGATTTTAAACACAATCCATATTAATTCACTTATCAATTTTAGTTTTTTTAAATGTAATATAATTGTAGTAAATTATTTAATTGCATATTTTGATTATATAGGCTAGATCCACAATATGCATTTTGAACTGGAATATTAATTAGCTTAGCATGTAAACATAAATTAACTCTGACATTTATGTATATTGTATTTAATATTAGTTTCTTAAGGAATCATTGTAATCAGTAAATATATGTATATAATTGTTGTACATATTTGTATGGATGAAGTTGTTTGAGAAACATTGATTAATAGGGATAATGATCCAGGATGATTGGATCAGGTAAATGAAATTGTGTTGGAATGTGAAACAAGTTTAGTCGATAACTTGGGATTTCTCGTTATAGAGAAAACTCTGTCAAAATTTCATCATAAATTTTAGTGAAATTTTAAGTTTACATTTGTTTATAAAACTTATAAATCTTCATGATAATAATTGAGAATGTTACATTTAATCTCATAATGTTGCAACTAAAATCTCAAATAAATTTTTTATTGGTCAGAAAAAATCTTTAAGGTAGATCTTGTCAATAAACAAGCATATATCTTTAGCATTGAATAATTTATAGGTATTTGTAGAATCAAAAGCTATGATGGACCAAAAAAAGGCCGGTAGTCTACTCATTAAATATTTTATTATTTAACTTTTGTAATTGTTGATCAATGGTAACTATAAATATATCAACCTAGTAGTGATACTCAATTGTTACTAAATCTTTTTATGGCAAGATTGTGTTCATAGTTCAACCTAAAATCAATATTTTTTCTTTTTTCTCAAAAAAAAAAGAATCAATTCTTGTTATCTTTTTCATGGTTCAACCTAAAATCTTTTTATTGTTTCATGTTTTAAAAATGAATATAAATAATGATGTGATGAAGTAATAACCAAAATCAAAAATAAAATTTTACATGTAAACCAAACAAAAACCATAAAATATATCTAATGGATAAGTGAAACAAATTTGACCCAGCACTCAAAAATAAAAACCACAAAACTAACATATAAAAGCAAAATTGACATATAAAAAAAAAAGAAAATGGAATTATTAGATCCTAAATAAGAAAACTTACACTAAATAACAAAAAATAAAACATAAAATAATATCCAAATATAATCGAAACAAACCCATAAAATATACATATATCCAATTAATTAGACAAAAAAATCATCCATAACAATAATTCAAAAACAAGGCAAAACTAGCATATTCAAGAGCGAGAGAGAGCAAAAATGACAGAATTAGAGAAAAATACTCACCAAATCCTTAACAAACATCCCAAAACAAGAAGAGAAAAAATAAATTTTAATTTTGAGTTACTAGTCACCTTGTTTTGATCGAAAATAAACTAATTAATCTCTGCAGTTCTGCCTCAGCCTTTGCCCAATTTTCCTTTGTGTTCTTGTTTCTATTTTTTACCATTTGTGCTCGGCAAAGATAATTGAATTGGGAAAAGTTCTGTGTATGTAAATTCTTTCCACATGCAACTGAGCATAAAGTAAAGGAAATTAAAGCAAAGGTATGGCTCCTTTGTGTTTGTGTATTCTTTCCACGTAGAGGTAACCATAAAGTAAAGGAATAACCCATTTATTTAAAATTAAAATAAAAAATATCGTCCCACACACTCAACTACTAAGGAATAAAAAACTTTCAAATGTTTAGGTGAAAAAGCTTGTCCCTCTAATTTCGCCCATGACTCTTTGTTGATTGATATTTATATTTTATACACACAATAAAGAAAAAAAATAAATTAAAAGACGTTATGATTTTATTGTGCAAAATGCACTATGTTCTCTCTTACATTCATACATTCATTGTGAATTAGAATAGTGAATTTTTTTTATGTTTTAGTCATCAAACTTTTTTCTCTTCAATTACATCCTTTTATAGCTAAATCAATGTCTAATTTGTTATAGAAAAACATAATTGAAAGAGAGAGATCAAAGTGTAAACCATGATAAACTTAAATGTTCATTATGAAACTAACATGAAAACGTTCATTTTAGTACCCATACTTTCCTTCTTTCCTGAAACATTCCCTTTGAATTTATTTATTAGTTTATTGATATCATAAAAATGTTTATTAGGTGTTTTTTAGATGAAAATAGATTTAAAAAATCATTTTTTGTTCAAAAAACTTGTGCTCAATTTTCCAATACCATGTCCGATGGTTGAGAAAACTAGGATGGATATTTATTTTTAAAAAAAATAGAATGGATGATATTTCCAACAAAAAAAAAACAAAAAAGACAAAAGGCTAAAAGCGCTTGGCCTAAGCCTTTGCTTTTAATGCTATAGGCATGGTGGGTCACCTAGCCCATGTGTTTGGTTTATTTCTTTACTTTTGATTTATTTTTTTATTTAAATATAAATTAATTAGAATAGATTAATTAAATATATACGTGGGATGCTCGACCTATTAAGTATTTGATTTTAATTAAGATCAATTGAAATGAATAAACTAAACAAAATTTTGTGGTATTTTAATAAAATATCGTTTAATTTTTACTTGCTTTATGAATAATATTGCAACATTTTTTATAATATTAAAAGGCTTTTTTTATACAACCCTATATAATATTTTTCCTGTTTGATTTTATTCAATTGATTTTTTATATGTATCTATTTTTATTATTATTTGATTAAATAAAAACTTGGTTCCAAGAAACAAAGTTATTAAAGATAATTGGATTCATGACTCGTGTTCCAAAATCAGATATATTAATTTGCATCTATCTTTTCATTTTTTATTAAGTTTTTGGTTAAATGCTGGTAAATATTTGCTTGCTTTTCAAATGAGACCAAACCATTTTTTTTCCTAATATCAGTTGGTGTTCTTTTTACTCAACCTTGCAAAATCTTTTTTTTCCCCTTAGATTTTATTAAATCACTTTAATATATATGATTATTTTTATTATCGTTTGATTAAATAAAAAATTGATTCCAAGAAAAAAAAATCAATGCAATTGAACCTGTTTTGCAAGGTACAATTTCTTGATCTATATAAATGATTTTTAATCTATATAATTAAAATGATACTTCAATTTTTTTTATCTATGATTAATTTCTTTTCTTAATATCAAAAACATATGGAAAACACCTGTATTTTTATTTTTTTATATTAAAAAAAGTAATCTTATCCTTAATGAGACATGTGCCAAGTGAATAGCATATACATATGTGACAAAATGCTCAAGGGAATACGCTTCCAAATTTAAGTTTTAAAATAGTATGTGAGAAATAAATTCTCATGAATCTCTTAATATGTATAGCCTATCTTTATTAGAGTGTAGTAGAAATATAAATTGAATTTTTATGTTGGGAAACTCACTTGAAAATATCATAAAAGAAAATCACAAACGGTCAAGACACCATGGTGGTCGCTATAGAAGTCTCAAATGTCCTATTTATTTATTTTCAAATGTTTAAGCTAATTAATTTTAAAATATTTTTTACTTGAAAAGATGTTAAAAAATTATTTTTAATATTATTATATCAAATATAATATAAAAACATCAAAAAATTTAATTAAAAATAAAAAATTAGAAAGTTTTACAAAAAAACACTTTTTAAAATAAAAAATAAACAGGGTGAAATGATTTATTAACCCATACCAAACTCCAAATTTTGAAAATCAAAGGTGGCTAAATCAATGCCTAAATTGTTATAGAAAAACATAATCGAAAGAAAAGGAATCAAAGTGTATAACATAATAAACTTACGAGTTCGTTATGAAACTAACATGAAAACATTTATTTTGGTCTTTATATTTTCCTTCTTTTCTAACACATTCTCATTTTTTAAAAAAATTTTAGTTCAAAATTTTATTTTTATTATTTCTCAATTCCTAGTTTGAAAGAGAAGAGAGAAAGTTACTAGAAAATAGTGAAAGTCGGAGAAAGATGTCATTTGACCACATTCCAGCCATAAAAAAATTATTTTTTGTATTAATGAATTGCATTCTACAAGAGAAGTTCTATTAATGTGTATTTTTTTCCTTAAATCTTGCCAGAAAAACTAGATTAGGTTTGGGAGATTTTTTTTTTTTTCGAATTGATTTTGTGTTTTTATACAAGTTTTGGACTAGTTTAGTTGATTTGTTTAGGTTTGGGAGATTTTTTTTTTTTTCGAATTGATTTTGTGTTTTTATACAAGTTTTGGACTAGTTTAGTTGATTTGTTTAGTTTATTGATATCATAAGAATATTTATTAAATGTTTTTAAGTGAAAGTATGTTTAAAATATCATTTTTTATTCAAAAAACTTGTGTCTAATTTTCCCACGCCATGTCCAATGGTCAAAAACTAAGATGACAAATAACATGTCATTT
>Ga0325410_1004754_pt1 | contig 15127 bp, 8 predicted proteins | sample PopdelMetagenome_16_FD_206182 | JGI IMG/M metagenome (GOLD analysis project Ga0325410, IMG submission 206182) | Populus deltoides microbial communities from Bellville, Georgia, United States - Xylem-PdIQD-R3 | ecosystem: Host-associated > Plants > Phyllosphere > Stem > Wood/Secondary xylem... | reverse complement strand
TTATTTATGAGATAATAATTTAAGATAAGTTGTTATTTTTATTCCATTCTATTACATCATTTGAAAAAATTGTTGGTTAGTTGAGAATTGTCTTTAAAAAAATGGAAAACTTGCATTATACTCCTAACAGGTAAGTTGGAATTCTTTTGGGAGAATTCATTTTTTTTTTAATATGAAGATTTATTATCAATAAAAGTGTTACTTGGCTCCACTAAAAGTCTAAAAGTAGTTGCTAATAAATTTAAAGTAAATACTTTAATAACTAATACAAACGCATCAAATATCTAATTAATAATAATGTATGCTACATTTTCTAAAAAATATAGTAAAAGATAAAGTTATACTTTTAAAAATTAAACTAATTGAGAAGTAAGGGGAGGTTACTCGAAACAGTCCATGACATTGGATGATTTGGTAAATTTCTTCAGCAGTTGAGAGTAACACCATAATTAAGAAGCATGGTCCAATCAAGAGGCATCTTCATATGTAAAAAGTAGTTTTCTCAACCATCTTCATAGGGCATCTTCATTGTCTACTTTTTATACTTGACAAAAAGGCCAATTAGAGCTTTTTTATGATGGTTGAGAAAGAATGTATCTTATAGGGCATCTTCATTGTCTACCTTTTTATACTTGAAAAAAAGGTTGCCACATGAGTACTTTTTTATGATGGTTCAGAAAGAATGTACATAACCAGATCAATTGTGGGCAAACAGAGAACTTGATGAACTCTTTTAGAAATGTGAGCAATAAAGCACTACTTCTCCAATCAAGGTAGACAATGAGTGTGTAATGGCGCAAAACATACCTCACTTGGGGGGCAAAGTCATGATTTTCTCAAAGAATCTAGAGGGTAGAGACATGATTATATTGCAATTGGTGAAATAAGAAGATTCAAGTAATGAAAGCAAGAGGCAACAAACACTATGAAAACCCTAGGTTGTGCACTCGCATTTGAGTAAGATATTGGCATATGGCGCAAATCGAGTCGAGTAATCAATCATCTAGAAAAAGACAAAAAAAAGATAAGTCTTGCCATCATTGAAGAAGATGGACCGCAAACAAGAAGGATTATGTTTCAAACACGTAAGATGCATGCATGTCCTAACCCCAAATCATTGCGCATTGTTTTTGTAGAAATTTTCCAGGAAGGATCCTCAATGGAGTCCAACAAGGCTCTAATAAATCCAAGTTAACAAAGAAGTCATCATTGATTCATGATATAAAGAATACTAACCTTGTCATCGGGAAGTCCAACCCTGCAATCAAGAAACACCAAGAAAATCAACTCTGCAATTAGGAAATCCAATTCAACCATGTCATCAAGAATTTCAAATTTAACCTTGTTATCAAGAATTTTCATTTTCAACCCTGCTATTAGGAAATCTAACCCTAACATTAGGAAAGGAAAGTTTAATCTTGTAATTAGGAAATCCAACCTTACCATTGAGAACAAAGAATTTAACCCTGCAATTAGGAAGTTCAACTCTACCATTAAGAAAGGAACTTCCAGGGTGGACAGCCAACATTTCTCATTTGAACCACTACCAACTAGCAAACCATCCCCGGGCCAAGTAACTCCTTTACTTCTTTTTTCCTTATATAATGAATCAGTGCATAACAATGTACAAAGGCATGGTATAATGGATGAAAAATGTAACAATGGTTGCAAGGCATTTACCTCCTTTTTTTCTTTTTTTTATTGATAATGGATCAGGCCTTCAAGGACTTTTAAAGCTTTAGTGTTGGGTTGGGCTTTGTAAAAAAAAAAGGATTTTGGGTCATACACATCATAAAGTGTATTATCTAACACATTCAAGATGTAGTTCTTGCACACAAAATTAATATGATTTCATGCATTCACAATCACCATAATAATAGGGTTAGATTTATTTTTGATGATTTTAACGATTCCTCGATTAAGAATTTTACTAAGTTCAAGGTGGTCAGATAGAATAATATTTTTTGTTAACATCTCTTCAACTTTAATCCATTGAACCTTTTAGGTTTCTCACAATACACCACAAAAGATGATGGTGGAGTCCTCACTATTGAAGTAGTACATGTCAAAACAACTTTGGTTGGCACAGTTAAATCTTAAGTTGAAGGAGTAGAAGACATGATATAATCTATAAATAATAATAGCCAATAATATTTATAAATAAATATTATGATTCCACAATAAGCAAGTATTAAAATAAAAGATTGTAAAAAAGCAACTTAATAAATAAAAATATTTAAACTATGCAAGATAAAAACAACATTCATTCTCTTTCCTGGGTTACTATGTTAAGCCATATTTTGTTTACTGTGATTTATTGAATTATCATCATTTTACTTATGAATTGTACCATATATAAAAAATAGTATTGTGTGAATAATACTTTCATTAAGTAAGTTCCTGAAAAAGATTGGAGGGGTAAAAAGTGGTCTCACTTAAAATCTAATATTCTTAGACAAAATTTTCTAGATCATATTTATTCATCGCACTAACTTTCTGTAGATATGAACAATTATTATAAGCAAAATCGAATAGATAACTATGATGTCAGTCTTAGAAAGTATAAGTAAAATAGCATGAACTATCATAAACAAATCAATAATTCACTTATTGAAAAATATAAATTATTAAGATATATGTCATGCATCAAATCATCTAAATTGAATGAGAATAATTTTAGAAGATAAACTATAACTTTAAAACAAACATATATAGCAACCTTTGAAAGTAAAATAAAAGAAAAAAACCATAATAAGCCAAAAGGTTATAGATTAAAACATATAAAATTAAAATTAAGTTTATATGTAAGGATATAGCAAATTAAAAAGAAATTAAATTATAAATTAAATTTTAAAGATGTTAAAAACCTCTATCACAATCAATCCATGTTATTATTATAATTTGTTTCAAGATAAACTAAATAAAGTGTAATATAAAGAATAAAGCCTTAAGATTGTAGTTTAAAGTTTGCAAATATATTAGAATAATAAGTAAAGATATTTAATTTATCATAACAAAAACATACAAAACATTAAAAAAAGTTATTCGAGGAAAGCCTTGACTACATACATGTCTAAAACTATAAACATGTAAAAATAAAACTCAAAACAAACATGCTTTCAACACAAATATAATAAGAGAATACCAACATGCATACTAAGTTTATATTCAAACTTTTAATTGATATAAAATCAAAGTTTTAGCATGTACACTAATAATAAAATTAATTGTGTTTAAATTAAAATAAGAAGGGTACTTGTTAAAACACTTCAAAGTAATGGATCTTGTATTGTTGTCAATGATGAATCTTTTATTCATAAGGCTTTATTACTCATTACTTATGCAGCTAGAATGTTTGCAATATGTCTTCCAAAATTCCAACACCATCTTGATTTAAATGCACTTCCATATTAAAGTCTTTGAACCAAAGTAAAAGGCCTCAATTATCTCTCAATAAAGTGAACCTAAGCTCTAGATTTTTTGTAGAAAAATCGAAGCATAAAAATTAGAAGAAAACACTAAAAATGAGGTGAAGAAGAATGTGTAAAAATCTGGAGGAAAAAAACACATTATTTTCAACTCTTCCTTCACCCCTATCTTCTTATAGTGAATTTTGAAAGCTAAAAACTTAAAGAATTAATTCTCATCATTCAATCTTTGATTAGCCACCATAAAATAAGAAATAAATTTGAACATGGTGTCCATAAGTCAGAATTTTCTAGAGTTGAAAAAAAATGTTAAGATTTGTTGAAAATGCTTTTGGAAGACATTATAGGCCGGAATAAATCATTCTTCAAGGACCAGACCCAAATCTAGACTTCAATTGAAAAAAATAATCTTTTGTAACCCAAAATATTGTTTTACAGTAAACTCAAACTCGGGCCCAAGCCTAACTCAAAGCCTAAGTCAGGCAAGCATGCGCGCGTGGGTGTTGGTTTAAGCTCAAAGCTCACTTTGCCTAGGATTTCTCTCCTCTAAAAGCTTGGGTGCTCTTTGGCTCTAATTTTATTTTTTCAACTACCCACTTTTAAAAAACTATGAAAGTTTTGTTTTTTTCTAATGTGAGATGGAGTTTTCTAAAGAGTTTTCTGGTTTCACCAAAATATATCAACCAAGAGTTCTTTGAGATCAATTTTTTATTTACCTGTAATTTGTTTAAATCATGTCAATATTCTATATTTAAGAGTATATGTTAGAGATTAAATTACAATATATTTTTAACTCCAAAAATGAGTGGACCCTACTTTTAATGCAACCCCAGATGTGTCTATTAATCATGTTCTTTAAACAAATTTCTAACATAAAATAGATTTTCAATCTACAGCAACCTTACTACATCATTTAGCTAGCATATTATATATTGTCACCCTAAAAAACGTTGTCAATCTTTTTTCACATGCTTTATTTTTATCTTTCATTTGGCATCATTTATTTTTGTGTTTGGAACTGCATTTTGAAAATGCATTTGACTTGAAAACAAATCGATGCTTTTTAAATGTTTTATGTTAATTTTGATATGTTGATGTTAAAAATAAAAATAAAAATTATTTTGATATATTTTCAAGCAAAAAATACTTTTACAAAGTATTTTACACCACAATATCAAGCACACACTTCATAAGATCAAATATGTGCACGCGCATACATACATGTATGTTCGCATCTTAAGCATTAAGGTGTACAACACCAAAACTTGTAGAATTTTATTGTTGTATTAAAGTGTTCTTCGTTATATACATGATAACTAGTAGCATTTTGAGTTTTGTTATTTTGTTTTTATAGCCCACCTAAAACATATCTTCGTGTTTCTCATTTTCTATTATTTGTTAATGTGAGATTTTAAGGTAGTGGTTGTTTTTTGTATCATTTAAAGTAGAAAGTGTGTCTCGACACTAATGTTGCTCTTTTTCTCCACAAAAATTGACACTCCAACTATTAATAACTACATCCAGTTAATTTTTTGTCATTCGGGTTCATTTTGCTTGTTGTGAATAACTGATGATTTTGTATACCAATACTTTGTATATCAAACTTGCAATTAATATCAAAATAAATTTCTAGTATGTATACTTATTATACAAAATATCTAAGTTTAAATTAAAATAAAGAAAGATACTTATTTATGGAAGTACTTTAAGTTTTTGTTTTTAATGATAAATCATTTGTTCTTAAAACTTTATTACTCTTCTCTTGGTGCAAAAAATATTTGCAATAAGTCTCTCAAGTTTCCAACAAAACCACCTTAGTTTAGATACACTTCTAAATAAGGTTTTTGAAATAAAGTAAAAGAACTCAATTATCTCTCAACAAAGTGGGACATATGCTCTAAATTTGAAAGGAAAACCAAAACATACAAAATAAAAGAAAAAACTAAAAAAAATATAAGGAAAAGTGTATAGTAGAAACCCCCCCCCCCCAAAAAAAAAAAGGATTTTGGAAGCTAAAATGTTAAAGAATTAATTATGTTAATAATCATAATTGACTTCCACCATTATTAACCTTTGATTAGCCAATATAAATCAAGAATTAAACTTGAATATTTTTAGCATAAAAAACTTCTTAGTCTTGAAGAAAATGTTTCTTGAAAAGACTTTTCAAGTGCTAACATTTAAGGGTCGGATTGGACAAAACAATAGGTAGGAAGAAATAATTCTTTATGGATCAAACCTAAGTCCAAATTTCAATTGAAAAAAATAATTTTTTTAACCCAAAATATTATTTTACAATAAACTCATGTCCAAAACCTTACCATAAGTAGGGTCAGGTCGGGTCGACGCGCGCACGCAAGTTTAAGCACAAGACCCACTTTGCTTAGGACTTCTCCTCTCTAAAAGATTGGGTGTCCTTTAGAGCTGATTTTTTTACTTTTTAACTTTTCACTTTCTAAACACTAAGAAAGTTTTGTTCCTTTTTTATATAGGATAAAGTTCCTTTAGAGGGTTTGGGGTTTCATAAAAACATAACAACCAAATGTTATTTGAGATAGTTTAAAGCATGTTAATTTTCATGTTAAAGTACTTATGTTGAAGATTAAGTTCTAACAAAGTGTTAACCTAAAAAGTAATTGGATCCCAATTTTAATTTAACCTTAAAAGTGCCCATTAACCATGTTCTAAACAAAATTTTCCAACAATCCTTAAAATGAATAGAAATTATCTGACAAGTCTAAACAAGATTTATTGAGATATATTGATTTGGTAGATTACTACATCAGGATATGTAGTTTTTTGCTTTAAGCATTCCTTAATGAAATACTATAGGATTTACTCGGCTAAATGGTGAACAAGATGTCTTAAACTATTCAGCCTTTTATATAAACCAAGACAAGAGTACTCAGATAGTTATCTACCTAAAGATTTCATTTGGTTCTTATTGTTGTATTTATTTTGACCCTCGATAACTTATGAATTTATGAGTGCTTTAGAGAATTCAGTCTTTATCAAAATTTTCAAAGAAATTGTCATATTTCTCACTTATATAAATGATCTCGTTAAAAGTATTGTGTTATACTTCGTTAGATGTATCAAGACATGTAAATCATTAAAAGCACAACTCACCCTTTATCACGCTATAGCTAGCACTTATTTTTATCATAAGAATAAACATGAATAATAATTTCCTAATGCTATAAATAATGTCATATAACTTGATTTTCCATTTGAACCTAGATCTTAAGATCTCAAATCATCTATGTATGGTTACCATCATCACACTCTTTCATCTTTAAAAACTTTAAGTTCATTCTCCTTAATGATCAGCTCTCTCAACAAACCTTTGATTAATAGATCCGTAATATTTTCCTTTAACTTTACATAGTCAATGGAAATAACTACATTCAATAAGTGTTTAATTGTATCATGTTTATCATGTATATGCTTAGACTTACCGTTATACATACTATTTTATGTCATTTCAATTGTTGATTAACTATCTCAATTGACACAAATAGTTGATACTAGTTATGGCCAACATGAAATATTCTCTAAGAGATTCTGAAGTCATTTGGTATCCTCTTCAATTTTATCAAGAGTAATAAAATTTGAATCCATCTTAGAACTTGCGATACATGTTTGTTTAGAAAATTTTCATAAAACAGCTACTTCACTAAGTGTGAAGATATATCCACTTGTAGATATTAAATTTTTAGTGTTAGATATCCAATTGGCATCATTATACTCTTCTAGTACTAATGGGTAACCAATATAGTATAGCTCATAGTTCAATATATATCTCAAATATTTTAATACCCTTTTGGTGTCGCGATAAAACACAAACAAATTAGCTCTCAGAAATTAGAATCTTACCGATATCTGAAAAACTCATTTGGAATCTCTCTAAATAATGAACAAGAATTTCATAAACTTAATCTGCCCTTTACTAATTAGAAGGAGGCTTTAAATAGCCAAATTACAAACAACTGAAAATTACAAACAACTAAAATTGACAATTAAGCAATTAACTATCTATTACATAAAACAGTACCAATGTTCCACCATCTTTAATGGACACATTAAAAGAAATAGCAAAACAGTCACAAATGATAATTAATAAGAGTAGTAGGCAATTATTGACAATTAAAGGAAATAACAAAACGGACGCAAATACTTAGTTAAACTGATTATCTTGATGCCCACGTAGTCAAGCAAAGGCAAATGCATCACCTTTTAATTGTCTTTTAATGATTTATACTTGGATTACTTATAAATCTACCTAGTTTGCTAACCGAATAACCAATATCAGGCTTTGTACAGTTCATAGAGTACATTAAGCTTTCAATTATTCGAGAATATTCTAAGTTTGTTCTTTTATCTCTAATCTTGGACAAGTGTACACTTGTGTCAATTGGTGTTCTGATAGTGTTATTGTCACCTTTAGAAAATTTATTGAGAGTTTTCTCAACATAATGAGATTGGAACAATATCAATCCATCAGATATTTTAGAAATTTTTATTTCTAGAATGACATCTACAACACCAAAGTCTTTTGTGTCAAACTTGTTAGTTAATATTTTTTTAGTGGACTTGATCATGTGATCATTATTATCCAAAATCAGTATATCACACATATATAGACATACAATGACAAAAATTTTTACATAAACTTTATCAACTTTGTTGATTTTGAACTCATTTGACAACATAATCTCGTCTTTGCTTGTAAGCAAATAGATATAGTAATATTAATCATCTATAAAAGTAATATAATACTTTTTACACCTGTAATTTGCACAAATTTTAAATCATTAACATTTGAGTGAATTAAGTCTAGAGATTCACTACTTATAATTGTTTTAAAAAAAAGGTTTCGTAAATTTTGATCCTACATAAATTTCACACTTATATTTTTCTTAAAAACCATACTTAAATTCATAGTCTATTAACTTTTTTGTAAAATTATAATTCACATGACTTAACATGTCATTATTATTCTAGGATTAAGACAACAATATACCTAAGGGAGGGTAAATTAGATGTTCCACTAATAATAACAAATAATACAATTTACTTGGATTAAACACGATTAACCAATAATATAATTAAATTGCGTAAAGTAAAAAGTTAAGAGATAAAAATTAAAAATACAGTTTATAACGTGGTTTGGACAGTTTACCTCCACACCTCAAGTACCAAATTGTACTTGAGTATTGTATCCTTCACTAATTCAAGCTCAAGGATACAATGTCATTTGGTGAATCCATACCAAACCTTTTTTCACCACATAAAGAAAATCCATTTTCAAGATTTTACCATGATGATGTCTCTTACCAATAACTAAGAGTTTTTTACCTAAACTTTCAAAGATTTACAATTGATGATTTTTCTTTATAACAAGATATTCTTTCAATAGAATGGATAATACAATTAAAAGTTTTTGTCACAAGATAGCACTTAATGGATTAGAAAGTGTTTGAATATTTTAAGAACAAGAAAGTATACTCATGCAAAATTATAAAAATTTTAATGAATAAATATGAGTATAATTAGATATTGATGGTTTTGAAATGTTTTTACTTTTAAAATAGCTTGTATATGATATATATTTGGATTTTATATTTAATTATATAATAGACAAGTTTTATATATATTTTTAGCAAAACCTAGTTATTTTATAATTATTATTGTTTTTTTAACAAATAAAATGATCGACTGGTTCTTATAGATTTTTAAATGTTCATTTCTAATGAACAAATAATCGACTAATTTATTTGGTTATGACATGTGCTAGATTCAATGGAGGAAATAATAAGCTGGGAGAAATAACAAGCATAAGCTAGCAATCAACTTGGAAAAAAGGACCGCATTCCAAATTCGGACAACTCAGATTAATGGACATACGAAGAGCATCTATCACAAAGTGAAAACATGGCAGACACCAGCTCGGATACCAATTATCTTTTTTTTTTTCAAATTACAAGCTAATTTGTTTGTCTAGATTTTCATTCAAAGCAACCTCAAGTCGAGTACCGCACGACGCAGCTTATTGCAAGATTATTGTTTGTAAATTTGGCTCATTTTATTTCCAATGTTCCCAGAATGCTGTGAAATGGAAAAGGCAAAGCTAGGACTTGCAGACCGTCACTTCAAATGTAAGGAATAGTAGAAGATATCTAAATTAAATTGGTAGCTCCTGCAGCAATCAGGTTGTTTTCTGAACCACATTGGAAGAGAAACCTGGCCTAAATAATTATTTATGTGCATTGTTTAAATCAAACCATCAACTTTGACAGTATATTAAGCGAAGTTTTTATCCCAAACTAGATGGGATCAGTTACATGAATCCTTTTGCACCATTCCCACACAATCATATCAGATTATCATATCTGTATCCTGGTAATGATGTGGTTGACATTTCATTGCCTATATAAATAAGGTTTTTTTTTTAAATGCGCACAAAATGTATACCTTAAATGGGCATTTTCATTACAATTGCATACCTTAAATTCATAATGCAGCATTTGATGAGTGCAGTACATACCTCATAATTCACCCAGCTGAGGAGAAATTTTGGAGTCTGTACTGCAAAAGGGACTGTTTTTCACAAAATTGGCCATTCATAATCTTACAACTGGGCCTCCTTGGTAGGGTAGCTGATCATTTGCAGCCACAAACAAAACTGTCCCTGTCAAAATCCAGTTAAGCTTTTGCTTGGGATTTAAGATTTCGTTGAACCTTATCAAATATTGGATTTTCCACTAATTCCTTAGCAGAAGGCCTCCGGATGGGATCAGGATCGACCATGACCTGATAGAATTACCAAACCATCAGATCAAAAAATCCATGCAATTTAAAGATTTTTTTTAATGGAAAAAGTTTATTGATATTTCATAAAAATAGTATACTTGATACATGATGAAAGAACAAGATTCATCTGCAACAAAATGCTTTCCAACAAAATAGTATACTTGAAGTATATAAATTGCTTCAAGCAGATTTAGGTTATTACAAGGAACAGCTACTTAATGGGACAACGAATTTTGTTTGTCACCTTAAGAAATTCAAAAAAGGCTACTAACATGTTATTTTGTTAGTGCTCCATATACAGTTCCAGCAAACTATACTACACAGGGACAATTCTAACCAATGAAATAAGATAGAGCAGGAAGTGCAGGTAAGAGAACATTCTGAACTAAGAAATTGAGCAAAACTGGATGTTTTTCTTATAAGATGCTGCCTTGAAGACAGCTTAGACCCATTTCCATAAAAATCAACATGCACAGGGGCAATTTGACAGCCTCGCTGAATACCCAACCCAACAAGTCTGAAAAGGACCCAATTTTTAGGGCACGAACTGGTTTATGATCCCCAACCCAAACTTGCACACTTAACTTGATACGAACCAAATCAGGTCTAAATTTAGCCTTAAAATATTTGCTGACTAGTTTTGCGAGATTGGACATATCTCTCAAACCATACATCAAAATGAGTTGAAATTTTACAAAGAGATACTAGACACATGGAACTAAAATTTGGTAAATTTTCAGGTCAAATGGAGATTGAGAACATATTATTTTAGATGGTCGAAGTTACTAGACAAATCTTGTTAAATCTATCACACTAAACCTTTGTGTACTGTTTAGGACATATCTGAAGTTACGGGTGGAATTTTTCTGTGATTCAAGTTAGTTTGAAAACTAGACATCTCAAACTTTCCAACCATATATGGTAAGCCCAGTAATTCATCCAGACAAGAGAGAACGACGTGTTTAAAATAAGAACTGAAAATCTATAAAAAATATAAAATTGAAAATTTGGGTCGTTATCTACTTTGTTAGGGATTGCTTAACCACGTAATTAAGAGATTCACATCAGTTGATATTAGAGATAGGTTTCAAAAATTAGATTATATCTTTTATTTTCTCTTGTTAGTTTCAGCTTTCTTAGGTTTAGTTGTCTTTGATTTGGTTTTCAATTATTTTGTGTCTAAAGTTTAGTAGTTTGCATCTAGGGTTCCTTAAAAAAAAAGGTTTTATTTTATTTTGTTGTTGTCTCGAAATATATCAGTAGCATAAAAAGTTAAAAAAAATATGTCCAAAAATCATTTTTGTCAAATCTGCCACAGAACACAAACAAGAGAGAATTTGGACCAAACCAATTCAGAAAATTCTCAAATTTTACATACTAGTTCTAGGAGTCCTAATCGCACCCCATATAAAATTTGAGCTCATTTGAAAATCGTTTGCTATAGTAACCAAGATCAGGATTAAAACTTGTCGTAACAACTCTAAATCGTATCAAAAGGGGATCTCGTGTCAAATAAATTCAGAAAATTCTCAAATTGTATATATTGGGTTTTAAGGTTCTAATCTCACCCCATATAAAATTTAAGATCATTTGGAGTTCTTTTGCTATAGAAACTAAATTCAAGATTGAAATTTATCATAACAGATTTAATTCGCGTTAGTAATTCAAACTTGTTTTATTATTGTTATTTTTCAATTATAACAATATAATAACATCATAATTGATATATTTAGGTGTCAATTAAGAAAAAAATTATATAACCTTTGCATCTTTTTTTCTTTCACATCTTTAAAAACATCCATTTTTTTAAAAAAAATCGCTTGTTACTCGCGAAATTATAATCATAGTTTTGTCTTTGCTTGTTTTCATATTTTTTTTGCTTTTTGAGCTATATACACATATTTGGATACATTGCTAGAGTTGTTATATTTGGTGTTGATTTTAATTTCACAAGACTCGAAGAAAGGTGAGGTGAGAGGAAAAAAATATAGCGAACATATTTGAGTGAAAAACCTATATTTAAGTGAAACAAAAGAGTGTAAACACACGAGGCAGTGGATGAGGAATATATATTTCTTTTTGACTAACCGATTTTCAGATTCAAAGATGTCTAAGACAAACAACAACATGGAACCACATAAAGGAGACAGTGAAATTATAACTCGGTTTCGTATTATGAATCAGTGGATGGATCAAATAACCAATGAATTTGGAGATAGATTAGATAAGTTGGAGAGACAGCGTGTTAATGATCATGATATGGTTCAAATTAGGCCTGAGCGAAAAGAATTTAATAATAAGAGGGTTATTATGCGAGTTAACACTAATGTGGATACGTTTGTAGCTGATAATGCAAACATGAGTAATGTTGATTTTGAAGATGTGTCCGTGAGACATGAGGAACGTTTTGGACAACAACAGAATTGTTAATTTGTAGGGAAAAGATATGGTGATAATTTTGGGTATAGGGGTAATTATAGATACCAAGACCATAATGTTGAGTTGGGTGGAGATTTTGGTACAATTAAGCTAAAAATACCGGCTTTTCAGGGGAAGAATGATCGTGAAGTTTATTTAAAGTAAAAGAAGGTAGAGTGGATTTTTTAGTGTCACAATTATCTAGAACCCAAGAAAGTCAAGTTTGTTGTGATTGTTTTTACTGACTATGCCATTGTGTAATGGGATCAATTAGTGAAAAACCACATAAGAAATTATGAGAGGCAAATTGATATTTGGGATGAGATAAAATTCCTTATGAGGAGAAGATTTGTGTCTAGCCACTATTATAGAAAATTGTATCAAAAGTTGCAAAATTTGAGTCAAGGTACAAAGAATGTTGATGAGTACTTCAAGAAAATGAAACTTGCTATGATTCGAGCTGATGTTAAGGAGGATAGGGAGGCTATTATGGCTAGATTCATAAATGGCCTTAATTATAATATAGCTTATATTGTGGAATTGCATCATTATGTGGAGTTAGAAGAGATGGTGCATTTAGCCATGAAAATGGAGAAACAACTTACACAAAAGGGTACCATTCAGCAAAGTCAACCATTAAGCCCTTTAAAACCTTAAAAACCCAATTGGAAGGCTAACACTGGAGTGGTCCATCACAGCAGAATGAGGAGGGCAAGGTCGAATACCCTAAAGAGAAGAAAGACATCTCGGTCGTTGTTAAAGGTAATAATATTACTCCTACTTCTCGTAATCATGGGTTTTGGTCATGTTGCTTCATAATGTCTAAACAAAAGAGTCATGGTTATAAAAGTTAATAATGAGGTTGAAACTAGTGGGGATGATGAAGAGGAGAAGATGCCACCATTGGAGGATGTTGATGATGTTTGTCTTGAGTATCTAGTTGAGGGAGAGGCACTTGTGGTGAGAAGAGCAATAAATATGCATGTCAAGGTGAATGATTTGAAAGGTCAGAGGGCGAACATATTCCATACGAGATACCATGTTCATAATAAGATATATAGCTTAATTATAGATAGTGGTAGTTGTACTAATGTCATTAGTACTGAATTGGTAAACAAGTTGAATTTCCATACTATCAAACATCTCATACCTTATAAATTATAGTGGTTGAATAATGGTAGTGAAGTGAAAGTGAATAAGCATGTTTTGATTGCTTTTTTTTATTGGTAAATGTTGTGATGAAGTGTTATGTGATGTTGTGCCAATACAAGTTAGTCACTTGTTGCTTGGTAGATCATGGCAGTATGATAGGAGAGTTATGCATGATGAATTAAAGACCTATAACTCTTGTATATTTAACACCTAAGCAATTATATGAAGAGCAAATGAAATTGAAAAAGTAGAAGATAGTCGAGAAGGATAGCTTATCAAGAGGACCTTCTTTGCTAACAAGGTTCTTCTTGATTTTAATGATGATGTTATTCTTCGGCTTGGCACTGATTTGTTTACCTTAGAAGATGTTTTCTATGATACAAATTCAAAGTCGAATATTTTTAAAGAAGAGGAGGAAGATACGAATCAAGTCAGGTCTAAATTTGACCTTAAAATATCTATTGACCAGTTTTGCGAGATTAAGCATATCTCTCAAATAATTTATTGGAATGAGCTGAAATTTTACAGGAAGATACTAGACATATGAAACTAAATTTTGGTAAATTTTCATGTCAAATGTAGTTCGGGAACATATTATTTCAAATGGTCAAAGTTACTAGACAAATCTTGTCAAATCTGTCAGACTAGACCTTAGTGTATTGTTTGGGACATATCTGGAGCTACAAGTAGAATTTTTCTACGATTCAAATTAGTCTAAAAACTAGATATCTCAAGCTTTCCAACTATATATGGCAAGCCCAGTAATTCATCCAGACAAGAAAGAACGATGTGTTTAAAGTCAGGACTGAAAATCTATCAAGAATGTATGAAAATTGAAGATTCAGGCTACATGGAGGAATTTTGGCATGAAAACTTTGTTTTTATTATCCTATTTTATTTATTTATTTATTTTTAAATAATTATTTTTAATTTGAGTTTGTTCCAACCTTTTAGACATTGTTTTGGATTTTATTTCATTATTTGACTTATGTTTATTGATTACTAGTTTAAACTCATTAGCTTGCAACCCAAAAATGATTTATTAGGGTTAGTAGAGGTTTATTGATTACTAGTTTAAACTCATTAGCTTGCAACCCAAAAAAGAGATTTATTAGGGTTAGTAGAGGTTTATTGATTACTAGTTTAAACTCATTAGCTTGCAATCCAAAAAAGATTTATTAGGGTTAGTAAAGGAGACTATATTATGTTTTTTAAGCTACAAATTTCAGCAGCAAGTTGAAAAATAAACGTGAGTTTTCTTTTTATTTATTTGTGGTAAAACAATCTTTTTTTGTAATGACAAAGATTATACACTA
>Ga0325410_1004753_pt1 | contig 15130 bp, 4 predicted proteins | sample PopdelMetagenome_16_FD_206182 | JGI IMG/M metagenome (GOLD analysis project Ga0325410, IMG submission 206182) | Populus deltoides microbial communities from Bellville, Georgia, United States - Xylem-PdIQD-R3 | ecosystem: Host-associated > Plants > Phyllosphere > Stem > Wood/Secondary xylem... | reverse complement strand
CTGTTACATTAGGGACAAGGGGGCTAATGAATTGAAATGATCGACTCTAAAACAAAGATGTAAAACTTGTTCAGAATATGGGGAAGAACTTAAATTGATTGGTTTTTGTAGCATTGACTTTTATGTTCTTAAATGTTCTTTTTGATGGTTCGCTTCCTTATGTTAGATCTTGAGCATGATATATACATTGTCTCTTACACAAGATCTGAGACTATTGTTATAGAGAGAGTTGCAAGACTTTATTTTTATTTTTTATGATGCGCTTAATCATGCTAAAGGTTAAAGTCTAATCTAGTGTAGAATTAGAAGGTAATCTTAAAGCACCAAGAGGGAAGCTTCCCATAGTGCTTTCATCTATTTCAATTGTAAAGGAGGAGGAGTTACTGGTTACACTCTAGGAACTCCTTTAGTCTCAGATTGTTTGATGTTATTGTTGTTCTTTTTTATGTATTTGAATATATGCAGAGTCAAGCGATAAATGCCTCAAACTAGGGAAGTGTTAAATTTACCAAATCCTACTCATAACCACAGTAACATTTTTTGATGGCTTCGATTTTATTTCTGGAAAAATTTCCCAGTGGACTTCACTGATACTGAGCTAGGTGTGATTTCGAACATGCTGATTTACATCTTGGCAATAGCAGCATAGTCTTACATCGTAAAATTTTCCTTCTCTTCATTTTCCTTAGAAGTACTAGGAACGCAATTATATATCGTTGGTTTTCTATAGCACCATGTTCTTTGCACACTTTGAATCATTTTTCTATAGCAACATCATTGTGCAAATGGTAGGTGTTTAAAGGCTAGCACTTAGAGTTCGTTTTGCCAAACTTTTTCGTAGCTTGAAGAGAGCATTAAAAACTGAAGTTTCAAGGCCATTGCTGTATATTGCATCTTCTTGATTTTGACTGTTGAATTTAACCTTAAAAAAGGTTTTTTCCATAGATTACTGAAAGAAGACAGAAAAAGTGACAGATAATGATTGCATTGGGTTCTTTGCTGTAAGAGCATCAGTTTTCATTGTTTTCATGTGAAACATGATGCAAGTGCGAGTGTACTGTTATAATTTTTATTGCTTACCACCATTAATTGTAACTGAAAATCTGTTCAAAATTTATGGGGTCTGGTCTTGTGATTCATCCATTCTGTTTGTGGGCCCCAAGCATGGATGTGTGTGTGGCGTTTATAGCAGAAGTGTGCACTGTTTGGTTTGAACTTAAAAGCTGAACCGAACCGCCATAGTTCAGTCTGTTTGGTTTTTACCACAGAACCTAACCGCCATCTAGTAGGGGTGTTACTTGATTTACTAATTACAATTACAAAAAATAACTAAAAGAGATCTTCCTTTTATTATGCAGACATTCATAGATTCGCACAACAAAATTATTATTTTATTCTTGAAAGAAAAATTTATTTAACTTAGTCTTAGAAATATGAAAGTTTTTTCAATGAGATTTATTAATCATTATCATTTTTAATAAAAACAAGAAAGTTTTTTTTGCATTTTAAATGAATAGTGTAGTAACTTAAATATCTTTAAAAATAAAATTAAAATTAAAACTAAAGAGAAGGGTTTTATGAACTTTTAATACTTTTGAATGCACAGTAAAAATACAACATTATTCTTATAATTAAAAATAATAAAACATATATTTGAGGGCACTTAGATCTTTTCAACATATTGTTTTATAATTATGTATTAGGATGTAAGTAATTAGATCTTTTACTATATATAAAAATAATTAGAAAAGGAAAGGTAATTAATGCACGAGCGGCATGCGCTAACAAATAAGAGGTGTTTACATTGTTTAAACGGGGTGTGCATGACACCCAATGGTTAAATGTTGTCATCACCAACAACATGAGTCATCCAATGTTGTTTTTATATTATTTAATTTGATTTTCAATTTAGTCTCATTGTTTTTTTTCATATAATTTTTATGCTAGATTTTGTCCTTAATTTTTTTATTATTATTCTTTTTTAATTTTGGATAATTAAGGATTTTGCTTTGTGATTTTTAAGTCTTTGCCTTCTATAGAGTGATCATAGTCTTATGAACCGAGTCACTAACTTTAAAGATAAGTCGGGTTGACTTGGGTATTTTTTTTTATATTTCTTCTTAAATTGATTTTTTTTCCAATTTTATTTTTTAATATTAGATTATTGGGCCTTGAACTTTGTAATTTTTTTTGTTTTTCTTTCTATGGGGCTGAGCCACGTCGTGGGTTAGTTTTGATGTTCTTCTCTATTGATTTAACTTCAATCTTTTTTTTTCAGGTTCTTTTTTTTAAAAAAATATTTTTTTTATCCCGATCTCTTATTATTTTAATTTTTTTTTCAATTTCATCATTTTACATTAGATTTTAGGACTTGAGCTTTATTTTTACTATCCTAGATCATGGGTTAGTCAAGCTAACTCAACTTGACTTGAGTTATTATCACCTAAATGTTTTTTTATGTTAAGAAAAATTCTACTTGGCCCATGACGTAGTGTGGGCGACCTATTTCGTGGACACTAAGAGCCTGTTTAGTATTGTAGTAGTAATTGTTTTCAAAATGCTTTTTACTTAGAAATACAACAAATAATATTTTTTTTATTTTTTTAAAATTTATTTTTGATATTAGTACATCAAAACGATATGAAAACATAAAAAAATTATTTGAAGCAAAGAAAAAAATAAAAATTTTCAATTTTTTATGCTCCAATCATGTTATAAAACATAAAAAAACATGTTATAATTATGAAAGATCTCCGATCATGATTTCTCAAGTGCTAATATGCTCTCGTAAAGCTTAGAGGACTTAAGACTTGGGTTGTACAAGCTACTTTCACTATCATAATTATTGCACGTGGGTAAGTAGCATTGGGGGGTTGTGGGAGTCATTGCTTAGTTATTTGATTCAGGGTCGTTAGGAAACCTGAGTATATTAGTCTTATCAGAAATAGAAAAGGTAAGAAACTAGTTGTGGTTAAGAAAGATATTAACACCCTGAGGCACCCTACATGAGGTAAGCTGTATTGTGTGGTTTGAATATGGTTTAAAAGTTTTGAGGATTTCTTAACTAATAGTCTGTTTATAGCTTAGGATGATGATTTATTCATGTTAATAAATTTTATTTTTTTCAAATTCATTATGGGCTTCTGTACCCAAATGAATTTTTATGGAAAAGATCCATGTAGGTGCCCTGATAAGGTTCATCTATTTTGAAAAGCGAAAGAGTATTCCACAACTCAAGTGTTGTGGTGAAAAATACTCCAAATTAAAATTAGTGAATATTGATAATAGCTCTGATAATTTTCTGGTCAACTCTTGATATTTAAATACTAGTCTCACTTATAGGTTCAACATTTATACCAAAATATTGACCATTAATTCTCATGAATTATTATTTTAGTGATTATTTGAATATCATTCAAATTCTCATGGATTTAATAAACTGATTATTAAATCTAAAATGCATGCTAAGAAAATAAAGCATAAAATGGATTTTATTTTTTGAAACTAGATATGATTTTTGTATTTTTGTGAGACTTGGTCATACGCAACACAAAATGTTTTTTTGTTTTATTTATTTATTGTATTTTTTTTTGTATTTTTGTAAGGCCATATTTAGCAATAAAAAACAATTTTTATTGAAATCAAACTACCCAAAACAAGCTTAAAGGGTGTTTGCCAAACACATCCTTTAAACAAAAAAAAAACCTTAAAAAAAATCAAACCAAACAGGGCCTAAGAAGTGACCTGATTTTGACCTGACCGGGTCGATCCGATTGAGTTAACTCGAAAACAAACCAAAACAAAAACCTAAAACCAAAACAAATTTAACCTAAAAAAACATAAAAACACCAAGAACACTCAAACATAAACCCAACAATATGAACATCATACGAGGCAAGGTTTTGATCGCAATCAAGTGTCAGTTTGCTTTGATTGTTCCTTAAACATCATGAATTTATCAAAATTAAGTTTTAGTTCAAAATTAAAACCCTAAGATTTAAACCCCCAAAAACATGTTATCGACAGCTGAGAACCCTAGATTATTCACCAATAATGATATGCGAACTTAACGAAACCATACTCGAAATAAAACAAGTCCTAAAACTAGCACCTAAGACAATGTTCATCAGATGAACATGAGGAACACAAACCTAGAACTACCTAAAAAACCCAGCATGCTACTAAACCCAGAAAACACATTTTAAACCTACAAACCGTACCCTTTTAGCCTCAGCAACTCATATTATGATAACTATACATGCTTGAATAAAAAAGAACTAATAAAAACAACAAATCTCATAAACATGTTAAAAATTCCAAGTTTCAAAATTGTCAACCTAGAATAGCCTATATTTTTATACAATTTGGATTATAAACATCTTCTAAAACCCTCAAATAGAACCAAATAAAACCCAACAACCTAGAAACATACAAGAACTAACAAAAGAACATCATAACCTTGCTAACATATTTGCAAAATTCCAAATCAAACTTAGATGCAAACATAACATATTAAAGCAACCAATAACATGTCAACACATTCAAAACATGATATTTAAATAATAAAATCAATCCAACAGGCCTTATGGACTCTACTTTCAAGGTTTGCAATAATATACCTTTTAAGCTTGAAATCTTGAAATAGGAATGGATTTATGATGTTGTCTTCTTTTTTCTTTTTTCTAAACTCAGTAAAAGCAAGCTAAATCCCTTCCAAAGATCGTGACCTTGATTGAATCACTTGAACCTTAATCAAAATCTCCTTTTCCATTCTTTCTTCCTCATTTCCTCTTCTAATCACCTCTCATTTTATAGGTCGATTCATAACTTCTAATTAAGTTTGTTAGGGTTATAACAAACCAAAACTAGGTTGGTTTCACCCCTTGATCATTGGTTTTGGTTTTGTAACAAACTTGGAGGCTAAGGTGAAGTGTGTCGTACCCTCCTAGCGAGAGACCGATGTCACGACGACAATTCCTGGGTGGTGTCTTTTGGAATGATCTTTGGTTTGGTTAGGGAGTCGTCACCTAATATTACAACTACTAGGAATCCTAACTAGTTTTTATTTTTGTTTTTTTAGAAATTCTAGGCAAGAGACTGGTTGTGTAAAGAGAATTTATTGTAGTTTGTTGACGTCTATCTCTACTGACTTACTATGATGGGTATGCTACGATGAACAAATCCTAATTTTTTAGGTCATGAACTCGGTCTGAGAAGGTAAAATTATATTAGAAGTGAATGAGTTGTATTATTCACAATAATATTATGGATATTAATCTAATACAAGTTTTTTATCCTTATATTAAAGTGAGTAATAAAATTATTGTCCCCAATAATATTTTGGATATTAAACCCTTTTAAGTTTTTTTTTATCTTTATATTAAAAGTAATTAACATTTATTATCCCTAATAATATTTTGGATATTTGCTCCTTTTAGGCTTTTTATCTTTATATTAAAAGTGAATAATATTTTCTTGCAAAAAAAAAACTTTAATTTTTTTTTAAATACATGCTAAAAATCCCTTGTAGTAAAGGCAATGTTCTTGAGAAGAATACAAAAAACATTAAAAAAAACCCTAAAATCGAACCTAGAAAACATGACATTCAAAGTAGACCTAATATGGCAAACTAAAGGCATAAATGTGTTGGGAATCATACAAGGATCAATAATCTAGCATCCATTTACTTTAATTTTCAACAAATCAACACGATTTGGCCAAAACTAGGTTTTGGTACCAGAACCAAACCAAAGATATTAAATGCATTAAAATATGTTATTGATGCAAATTAACCATAAATTATTGACTAATCAAGTCTAAGGAATAGTTCTGGGCAAAGAAATGGACAAAAATTGGTCTAAATCATGTAGTTAAGGCAATGTTCTTCACAAGAAAACGAAAAACAAAACACAGCCAAAACCTAGCAAAAACCCAAAACCCAGTCGCTGTCAAAACCTTCAAAAATAGCATTTTTGGCTTCTAAAACATGTTTTTTTTTTTTTTTTTATCTAAACAAATCACATTAACATGCACAAACATATTTGAATAAAAAATACTAACAAGAAAAAAACATCTAAAACACCCAAAATCAAGTTTGAGGTACCAAATCTAAAACAACAACTTAACACAACTTATATGTTCAGACAACATGGATTCAAAATTGGCTTTTTGAACCCATTTTATGCATGAACATGCACAGCCAAGTTAGGTGAAAACACAAACTAAAACAACATTATGTACCAAAACAAACTTAAAATAGCAACAAATATGTATCAAAACATAAAAGACTTCAAAAATAACATTAAAATGTACAACACAATGGCAAAGAGGTGAATGCAACATTATTTGTTAAGCATTCCAAACCTCTTTGCCTTGCTTTTTTTTTTGTGAAGTTTTATATATGCGGGACCTAAAAAATGGGCAACAACCATAGTTACAAGGCTTCTTGATGAAGTGGTCTTAAGCTAACTATCATACACAACCCATTTTTCTTTCTAGTGAGTAGGTGGTTGAATGACCATACTTCATAATCCTTATTAATTTTTCATTTGTTTTTTGACTAAAAATGATAATTATTATGTCTTTGGTGTAATAACTCAATTTTTGATGACATAAAATTAAAAAAAAATGAAATGAATGAAAAGAATTGATGTTTGGGTCAAGACAACACAAGTTGGAAGTCTTGAGGTTTTAATCAGGGTGAAATTATAAATTTAGGGTTCAATATTACTAGAATTCTGAAGATTTGATAATATTAGAAACTTAAGTAAGCTTTGGATTAATTTAATTAATAAAATCATGAGCTTAAATAAAGATTTGATAAGATTGGAGACTTAATTAAACTTTGATTTGGTTTAAATTAATGATGTCAAGGGTTTAAATTGAAGAATTGATAAGTTGGGGAAGTTAATTGAGCTTAGAATTACTTTAATTAATGAGATCAAGGGGCTCAATTGAAGAAATATTAAAATTCAAGGTTGATTTGGAGTCAAAATTACAAGAGAATAAATTCCAAGGACCGGTTTGTAAAAGGCGCCGCAATGCAGGTTTAGATACAATTCTGGCTAGGGGTCCGATTAAGAAGTGTTAAAGCTTGGAGGACTAGATTGAAAAACGGCTGCCCTAGTCTAGAAACGACGCCGTTTGTCATTTCTGTTCACTGTCTTCTTCCTCTGAAAAACAGAGGAAAGCTCCCCGTGAAAAAAAAAAATACAAGCCACCAGACACATTGCAATGCCCATGACTTCCATCACCAACTTCTTAGTTCATCTCTATGTCCTTCTTTGCCAAGATGTGCCAACAACATCGAGGAAACCAACACCAACAGTCCAGCTATGGCAGGATTATTGGTGTCCTAATTTGCTCAAAACACAAACTCCTGAAATTTCATCCTTATCAGGGGAAGATAAGGAGCAAGAAGGGACGCCTATAAAGGCTTAGAGAATTCACAGAAAGAGGATGAAAAAAATAATGCAGGGGACATAACACAGAGAAGAGAAAACAAGAGAGGGAGAGAGAGAACCAAAAGGGGCAGAAAGACAAAAGAAAAACAAACAGAGGGGAAGAAACTGAAGACAGAAAGAGAATCCCAGCAACGAGCATCCACACGATAGATATTGTGTCAGGCATGCGTGGACAATTCATGCACGCTGCAGATCACTCAGTCGGGTTACTTGTTGACCCAGTACCGGGCTGGGTTGGCTAGATCCGGCCCAGACCATATGGTTGGACTAGATCCAGCCTAGTAAAAAAAGAAGAGAAAGAGGAGTGGGCCAGGTCTGGGTCTTAGACCCAGCTAGCCCAGTCCATATTTGCTAAGGGTGTGTTTGCCTTATGCTTTGACCATAATTTTTATGTCCATTCTAATTTGATATCTGACCAAATGAGCCTCTTTTCAATATCAAAAAATTTCAAAAATATTTGGGGATCTTTTTGTTGATTTATTTGTGGGCGCCTCGCACTTTGTTCCTTTTGTTTTCTTTGTGTTTTGTATTTTTTCTACTATATGCTCAATCTGTGGACCATTACTGTTAAATGCAAAATCTATTCTGCAACGTTTCTTTTATTTCAGTCTAAAAAGAAAAAAAAAACAAATATAATAAAGGGAAAGCAAAAAGAAAATGGTATAGAAAAATTCTTCATCAAATTCAATTTTTTGCGAAATTATTCACTGACGCTAAAGTTGGGTATATCATATTTTTTGGGGTTTGTGCAATATTTACCAACACCAGAGTTGGAAATATTCATAGGAAAAGTTCACTGACGCCAGAGTCAGGAACATGATAGGAAGAAAAAAATGAAGAACAAATTCTTAGCAATTTTAGACAAAAAGTAATGCAGTCTGCCTCAGGTAGGACACTTAAGGGGTGGTAGTATCTTTCCTTTCGCGTAACCATAATACTAGGTGATAACTCCTTGAACTAAGATATATTCCTATAAAGAACAAGATGCTAGATATATGTCTTTTTTCCAAGGAAATTTTTCATTGGTTGCCGCGATGTCCGGGTGGGACATCTTGCATACTCTTTAGTAGTGGACCTCCATTGTAGGGGTGATCATTTTCGGTTCAGTTTGATTTTTATAAAAAAAAGTAACCAAACCGAATTAAAAAAAACCGAAACCGGTTCAAACCGACTGGTTCGGTTTAGTTCGGTTCGGTTTTTTAGGACAAAAACCGGTTCAAATCGGTTTGGCTCGGTTTTTCTGGTTTGACTCGGTTTTGGCTTGGTTTGGCTCGGTTTTTTTTGTTTGAGTTCGGTTCGGTTCGATTTGGTTTTTCGGGTTTTAGGCTTATAAAACCACAACCGAACCGGTCCATTTTTTCAAAATTTTAATCGATTTTTTTTCACGGTTCAGTTTTTTCGGTTATTTTTTTTCTAGTTTTCTCAGTTTAATCGATTTTTTAATTTTTTTGCTCACCCTACTCCATTGTATCTTGAGAGATACCATTGTTTTCTCCTCCAAGATCATAATGTTAAACCCGTTCCACTTTGTTGCTGAGGCGGCGTCAGGATAGGCACACCTTAATGTGAGCCTCTTGAGAGGTGGTGTTGGGAAGAAAAGTGTTTTGGGTTGAATTATAAAATTATGATTAAGGTTTAGGAGTCACCACCTAGTATTAAGGTTACTAGGAAACCTATGGTCCATGAGAGCTTGAGTAAGGGACTAGTTGTGCAAGGGAAAAACACGTTACATCCAGTGCACCCTACCTAAGGTACGTTGTATTGTTGTTTGATTCTTCTAAGGTCTAAGGTAGATTTTTCTTCGTGAGAGAGTCTCTACCTCATTGGGTTCAATTCTAATTGTTCTAAAGTCTAAATTTTATCATCGCATTTATTTTGCACTTTACATCTTTAATAACTAAGGGTGTATTATAACTGTGTAGTTTTACACTCCCAAATATAAAAGTTTATATATACACCCTAATATAAAATAAACAAAATGATCGGTGAAGGATTTTTGACATTTTGTATTTTTATAAAAACATGCTTGTAAAACTTTTAGAATTTGACCGTATACATGAAAACAAAACATTTTATGTATTTTTTGTTTTTTTTAAGAGGAAAATAATTTAAAAAAATTTGAGATTTTTTTGAAAATTTTTAGAAATGTTTTGGAGAAAACCGAGTATTTTAATACCGAATCTTTATCTTATAGTGTAAATATAGAACCTGATATTATGCAAAATTATTGGAAAAACATGTGAGAAAATCACAAATATTTTTTGAAAGGATTTTTTATTTTTTTTGGAATTTTTTTTGTTTTTTTGAATAATATTATTATAATTTTATAATATTATTATAATATTAAATTTAGTCTCCTAAGATTTCATTCTTCTCGATGAAGCCTAAATTGAGCTCTTAAACTTAATTTTTCACCAATTAAACCCACAATAAAATTAATTAGACCCATTTAAAGTATAATTAAGTCCTTGCATCTAATTAAATTCTTCAATTAGATCTATATTAATCTTTAAACATAATTAAACTTTAAATTGGTTCATGATTAAATCAAATTTTCCTAATAAATGTGAATTTGAAGAATAACCTAGAAATGGGTTATGACACACTTCATAGATTGACTTAAATCTTTACAATATTTTATTTTGTGATTATGTATTAGGATAAAGGGCAATTAGGTCTTTGACTATATATAAAAATAATTAGAAAATGTGGCTCGAGCGTGCATGACACGCGTTAGCAAGTGGGCGGCGTCTGTGCTGTTTGAGTGACGTGTTTTATGCCTCCCTCCTAGTGATAAAATGTCGCCATCAGCAATGGCATTAGAAGCAATGAGTTATCATTTTCGTGGTGATGGTCCATATGTTCACGGAAGAGGTTTAGTTGAGCTCAAATAAATCTTTTTTCTTTTCATTTCTGTTTTCTCTTTCATGGCTTAAAAATTCATGATAGTTCTTCCAAAAATTAATAATCTCATCAGTTTGTGTTTCAATCAATTTTGGTCCTTATTTTTTTTTATTGCTATTTAGTTTGCTTTTAATGCTTTTTGAATTTTATTTGTTTTTCTATTTTTTCCCTAAGCATTTTATTTCATTTAATTCTTGTATCTAATATGGTCCTCATTCTTTTTATTGTTATTTGTTTTTTTTATTTTCTTGATGTTTTTTCAATTTTATATTCTTTTTCTTTTTCTTTTGATTTTTTTTCTTTTTTTTAAAAAAATTATTTTAATTTTCAATTTATTCCATTATTGTTTACTTTCATTTAGTTTTTATGCCTAATTTTGTCTTCATTTGTTTTGATTACTATTTGTTTTTTTTTTTAATATTGGATGATTAAGGATTTTGCTTAGTGGATTTTTAGTGTTTTCTATAAAGTGATCCTGGTCTTATAAACTAGGTCACTCGTTTCGAGGATTAGTTAGGTTGACTTAAGTTTTTTTTTATATTTGTTTTTAAATTGATTTTTTTTATATTACATTATTGAACCTTGATATTTTTTATTTTTTTCTTTTTTTAAGTTGAGTCGGGTTATTGATTAATCAAGTTAATTCGGGTTTACTCAATTTTTTTATATTTTTTTTATTGATTTAGCTTTGATTTTTTTTCTAAGTTATTTTTTTTAAAAAAACTCTAGCCTGATCTCATATTGCGAGTGGTGGGTTGTTAAGTGAGCCTGAGTTGACTTAGGTTTTTTTGTTAGAATTTGTTTAAAATTTCTTTAGTTCATGTTAGATTATTCAGCTTTAAGTTTTATTATTTTTTCTCTTGTTTATGTGAGGTTTTCGATTTATCATTTTGAGTTATAGGATACTCAAGCTAACCGCACTTTTGGGTTATTATTGCCTGAACTCTTATATATATATATATATATATATATATATAACCTCACTTGATTCCACTAACCCCACTTGATTCCACTTGATTTGGGTTATTATTGCCTGAACTCTTATATATATAACCCAAATCAAGTGGAATCAAGTGGGGTTAGTGGAATCAAGTGGGGTTATATATATATATATATATATATATATATATATATATATATATATTAGGAACTGTTTTAGGAACTGTTTTACCAAACTCATGACATAACACTTGCTACCTATATAATGGACACTAATTCTTGAAGATCTCCTGGGCTATGCAAGCTGCTCTCACTATCCTAGCTACAAGGCTTCCTGGTCCATGGTCTTAAGCTCACTATCATGGCAACCCATTTTCCTTTCGAGTGAGAGAGTGGCTGAATGACCATGCTTCGCCATCCTCATTACATTTTCATGTGGGCTTCGCATTGGAAACTAACAATTAGCTTTTTCTATAAGGATTTTGAATTGGTTTAGAATTAAATTATATCTGTACTTGTTTTTTTTGTTCAGTTATTTTAAAATATTAAATCTTTCATTATTTAAATTGTGTATCTTCATCACTTGTGTTAATTTATCATTCAATAAATGACTAAAAAATGATCCACTTGTGTAAACTAATTGTTTTTCAAATCAATTCTCACATCTATGTTCAAGATGATTTGCTTTAATGATGGCAACAAGTTGGCTATGGCAAGAGCAAGTATGGATTGGGTATGGGTCGACGATGGATTGGGTATGGGTCGACGAGTGATTTTTTAACTGATATATTTTAATGGATAAGACATGAGATTAAATTAGTTGATATATTTTAACAATTATTCATGTTTTAGCTAACTGTTTCAGTCCTTAGTTTTATTAAAATGAGTAATAAAAATATTATTCCTAACAATATTTTAGATATTAAAATTTTTAAAGTTTTTTATTTTTATATTAAAAATGAATAATATTTATTATTTTTAATAATATTTTAGATGTTAGCCCCTTTTAGGTTTTTTATTCTTATATTAAAAGTGAATAATATTTTCTTGCTAAAAATAATTTTTAAATATAAGCCAAAATCCCTTAGAATTTTACAAACTTGTTGTAAAATCCATTCAATGTTTTTTTATAAAACAACATGCAAAAACATTTTAATTTTTCTTTGAAAAAAAGGCTCAAATAACTTTAGGATTTTAGCCATATGTAAGAAAAAATATTTTTATATTTTTTATGTTTTGTTTGGCAAAAACCTATTTTTTTCTTGTAATAAAACTATCCAAAATAGACTAAAGGGGTGTTTACCAAAGATAACCTTAAACCCAAAAAAACCCTTATAATAAAAATAGCAAACCAAACAGAGTATAAACCCTTTGACCTAGATTTTTTTCTCAACCCGATTAGGTTGACCCGAAATATTTAGTTCCACTATAAACCGAAAAAAAAATCTTGGTACGACTTGAAAACAATCCAATGCTAAAAAATAGATTAAAAACACAAAAACACATAAAACACACAAAAAATAAAATAAAATGGATCAAACACCACAAAAAATAAAGAATACCAAGAACATCGAGAACACCAAACATGAACCCAGCAACGTGGGTTTCAAAATAGACCGCATTTGGTAAAAATGAAGGCATGTACATTGTTGCAAATCATGCAAGTATCAATATTTTAGCATCCATTCATTTTGATTATTAATAAATCATCATGATATGGTTATATGAGTTTCGTTTGAAAACCAAAACTTGAGGATTAAACATCTTTTAAACTTGTTATTAATGCAAATAAACACTAGATTATTGGTTAATCATGTATAAGAAAGGTGTATGTGCAAAAAAAATGGACTAAAATTGATCCAAATGTAGGGGTTAAGAAAATATTCTTTCAAAGAACACGAAGAACATTGCCTAAAACCTAGAAAAAATGCCCTGAAATGGCAGCCACTGCCAAGTCTAGTAATGTGTATTTTTGGTTTCTAAGACATGCATTTTTTACATAAACATGTTTGAATCTAAAAAATTAACAAAAAAATAAAAATCAAAACATCAAAATCAAGTAAGAGATATCAAATAAAAAATACATAAACTTAAAACAGGTAATATGTTCACACAACTTGGATTCAAAATTGGTTTTCTGAACTCGTTTTGTGCATGAACAAACCTAGCAAATAAGGATAAAATACCCTTACTTTAACATGCATAGTTTAAGTTAAACAAAAATTAAAACAACATTATATATCAGAAACAAACTTAAACAACAATTTTAATATATCAAAAACATAAAACAAATCAAAATAACTTCATTAAATAAAAATCACAGCAACAAAAAGGTAAATACAATATTATTTGTTGAGCATTCAAACCACTTTTCTATGCTTATAAAAAAAATATATAAAAAAAACAAATAAAAAACAACGAAAACGGGTCACTAAAAACCTCATTTTGGATTAAAAAAGTATACCTATAAAAACTACTCTTTCTTTGTTTTCTTTTGGAAATTTTTGTCTCTCGTAAATTTGTAAAGCTAATAAATCTTTTGTTTTGGCTCATGGACCTCTACACTTATGTTTCTTATTGATATTTCTCTTATTTTTCTTATTCATTCTTTTCTTTTTTTCCTTCTCCTCTGCCCTTTTCTTTTCTTTTCTAAACTTGGGAGGTATTTAGAGGGTTTTGCTAGGGTTTGGGAGGTTTTGAATCCATTTATGACATCTTGATCTTAAGAGAAGTGTTGTAAACCCTTGATAAGGACACATTGAAAAGGCTTTGTGTGTGAACACACAAAAAATAAGTCGATTTTTGCATGATAGTTGCATTGTCAGGGCTGACCGGGTTGCCCATTTTTGAGGCCTTGTCGGAGCAATTCTAACGTCATTGTCACCTGAGACCACTTGAAGTTGGTAGAGGGGATGCACATCTTTCTTTTGAATCCAACCTTGCTCAATCTGGAGGTTTGTAGCTTCATATTCATGCATTTAAAGTTGTCAACTCGATCACCCAAAATTATAAAAAACAGAGGTCAATCGATCGAATGACGTGTCACTCGCCTTCTCTTCTTTAAGTCCGAATGACGTGTCATTTAGGGTTTTTGACTTGGGATTGATGAATTTTAATTGATCTCTTATTCTTCTAATATCTTTTAATTACACCCATAATTGCCTTCAAACTTTTAATTTAATGCAATTTCACCAATGACAAATTCAATTATCAGCCTTTGAGTTGGCTGCCTTTTTAATTTTGATCCTTGGGTCTGATTTGTGCATTTTGACCTTCAATTGACAAACAAATTTTTAATTTCTTCAATTTGACCCTGTTTTGGTCAATTCCAGCCCCTATATTCATATTTATTTTCCAGTTCGGTCATTGATTTTAGATTTCTTCAATTAAGTCCTTAATTTACCATCAAACCTTATTATTTATGCAATTAAGCTACTGATTTGATCAAATTAACTCTTAAAAATTCTAATTCAACTCTCAGACTTTAATTTCTTCCAATTAAAGCTTGAATTGACTTAAAAAATCAAATTTTCTTGCAATTCAGCTATTAATAAATTCAAATAAACCTTGAAAAATTCTAACCGAGTCCTTAAACATCAAATTTTAATTTCTCCTCAAATTAAATTTTCTTTGCTAATAGGGGGTATTTATCAATTGAAATTACATTGTTAAATTTTTCAATCTTGTATATTTGATCTTTCTCAACCAGTCATTGGTAACTTGTTGGGCATTATGATATACTCTTCTTGCTAATAGGGTGTGTGTGTATTTTTTATTTTCTTTGGAATTTCTCTTTGTATTTTTTTTCTAATTGCTTTGTTAAT
>Ga0325410_1004752_pt1 | contig 15131 bp, 9 predicted proteins | sample PopdelMetagenome_16_FD_206182 | JGI IMG/M metagenome (GOLD analysis project Ga0325410, IMG submission 206182) | Populus deltoides microbial communities from Bellville, Georgia, United States - Xylem-PdIQD-R3 | ecosystem: Host-associated > Plants > Phyllosphere > Stem > Wood/Secondary xylem... | reverse complement strand
TTAAAGGTATCTTATATTATTAGATATGTTAGTATAAAACATGCTTTAGTTAAGGAGTTATTGATACTTCAAGTGCAAAATAATGATATAGAACCTTGATAAAAATGCACTTTTAAGTACTAATCACTGAACCAGCATCTCTTTTCTAAGTTTGGCCCTTTCTTTGTCCTTTCAATTTCCGTACTTAAACTCATCAATCAATCCTTTCATTTATGTGATAGGCCTGCATTTAAGATGAACATTTACCATAGATTAAAGGTATCTTATGGTATCAGACTTGTTATTATAAAACATGTTTTAGTTAAGGAGTTATTGATACTTAAAGTGTAAAATAATGATATAAAACCATGATAAAAATGCACTTTTAAGTACTAATCATGCACTATTGATATGCGAGGCCTAGAAAACACACTTGAAAGAAAGAGATAAGGCTAGAAAGCGCACTATCTGATGGGTGAGAGTTAGAAAACACACTTAAAAGAAAATGGATCGGGTTAGAAAATGCACTATTTGGTATGCAAGGGCTAAAAAGCATACTCGAAAGAAAAGAGATAGGGTTAGAAAACATATTATCTGATATGCGAGGGCTAAAAAATGCTTTCGAAAAAAAAAAGATAGGGCTAGAGAGCGCACTTTCTATAGGTGAGGGTTAGAAAGCACATTTAGAAGAAAATCAATTCGAATATGCTTTCTAAAATCTAGGTTTTTAAGCAGTGAGAGCCTTGATGGGATGAGAACATTGCTAGATTTTTTTGCTACAGTCGTACTGGACTTTTTCTTTGTTAAAACCTTGTTAAGTTTTAATCAAACAGAGCCTTGCTAGGTTCTTTTACTGGACTCTTTCTTGTTAAACCTTGTTGAGTTTAGGATGATCTTAAGCCTTATTGGGCTTTGGAACTTTGTTAGATTCCTTTTTGTTGAAGTCTTACTAGACTTCATTAAGGATCATTTATTATGTAATTCCTACATAAAAAAATGTACAATGCTTTTAAATATTACGCATGCATCTTTACCTGATTTTCAAATATAAGCTCCCCCTTCTTGCAAATCATCTTTTGATTGATGGAAAGGTTTGTGCTACCAATTTGGCCTTTTGGTTGCTCAGCTTAAATCTTCAGCCCATTAAGATTTTGCCCATATGTTTGATTGCCTCTTCATCGCATCAGCCCACTAGGGTTTTTCCCTTGTGATCAACGTGCTTGATTGCTTCTTTGTTGCATAGCCTGAACCTTTAGGCAATAAATAAAGCTTTGCTCAGTTAATCATTCTTTGAGAAATGACAAACTTTTTTAGCCATGATGTTGCCCTATAAGTCAAATGATGCACCCCAATTTGTGTTATTCATGCTCAATTTCCCACTCATTTTGATGGAGAAATGGTGCTCCATCACTCTCTTATTTGAATGGGTTTATCAAGTCATCTGCTGTCAATAACTACTACAAATTACCCCCAACTGATGCATTCATGTGATAACACTTTTTTTATGTATTGTAACAATTCTTTAAAGAGTAAACTGAATTATTAGACATGAAGATTGTAAACCTTGGGAAAACAATTAAGGCTGGATTAAATTATAGAAAAATAAACTAAACTAAAAGTTGTGGGGTGAAATTATAAGAAAAGAAAAGAGGTATAACTTAATTATAAGAAGAAAAAGAGATGTGGGGAAAAAAATGATACACTAAAAGAAAATGGGGCTTAAATGCAAATAAGAATAATTATAGAGTATAAATACTCCTCTTCTCACCAAAAATCTGCAGCAATCGCAAGGAAAGAAAATAGGGAGTTTTTGTAAATCAAGAGAAAAGCACCAAAATTTCAAGAACCCATCCAAGCTTAAGGGTTATAGGTAGAATAAACACTGGTGGGCAAGAGATTGGGTTATGACAGACCCTGTAGGGCAGTAGGTAATGTTTGTTGATGAGCAATTTTGATTGTCTAAGAGGTAGAATTGGGTTCTCCTTCCTTCAGAGAACTTGTAGTCTCGTGTCTTAGCTTTTCAACGAGACCAATCTTGCTTGCAATGGAGTTCTATAACTCTAGATAAAGTTAAAAATCTGAGGAGAGGTCAGACAGTAACAGTTCAATATCAAGACAGTAACAGTTGGACAGTAACAGCCCAATGTTTGTTGATGAGAAATTTTGATTGTCTTAGAGGCAGAACTGGGTTCTTCTTCCTTCAGAGAACTTGTAGCCTCATGTCTTAGCTTTCCAACGAGACCAATCTCACTTGAAATGGAGTTCTATAACTCTAGATATAGTTAAAAATTTGAGGAGAGGTCGGACAGTAATAGTTCAATATCAAGACAGTAGTAACACAGTAACAGTTCAATGTTTGTTGATGAGAAATTTTGACTATCTTAGAGGCAGAATTGGGTTCTCCTTCCTCAGAGAACTTGTAGCCTCGTGTCTTAATTTTCTAACGAGTCTAATCTTGCTTGAAATGGAGTTCTATAACTTTAGATATAGTTAAAAATCTAAGGAGAGGTCGGACAATAACAATTCAATATCAAGATAGTAACAGTTGAACAATAACAGTTCAATGTGTGTTGATGAACAATTTTGACTGTCTTAGAAGCAGAATTGGGTTCTCCTTCCTTCAGAGAACTTGTAGCCTTGTGTTTTAGCTTTCCAATGAGACCAATCTCGCTTGAAATGGTGTTCTATAACTCTAGATATAGTTAAAACTCTGAGGAGAGGTCGGACAATAACAATCTAGTGTTTAGATAGTAACAATTGGACAGTAACAGTTCAAGGTTTAAACAATGACAGTTTCAATATTAAGAAATGACTGAAAGAAAGACTTATTGACTGTTGATATGGTTATTTTAAAACATATCATTGAGTGAGGAAAATTTATGAGATAAACCTATGATTTGTAGGAGGGACCACAGGTGTGAGGCAACGACAGCAGCAGGGGAGCACGAGTAGAGCTTCTATTGCAGGTAGGTAAATCGCACCTATACTTTCTAGTTAAATTCCATGATTAATATGTTAGCAATGTGATATGTGAATTACAAAATATTGGATATTAGGTGAATGGTTATTGTGTGAATTGTCAAGTAATGAAATTATCACTGATAATGGAAATGTGAGAAGTGTGATTTGGGACGTGAACTAGCATACATTTAGTGTATATTAGGATCCCGGGTAAGGGGGTCGCCATAATTGGACTAGCATATATTTAGTGTATGTTAGGGTCTTAGATAAGGGGATTAAACATGTATTGGCTAGCATACATTTAGTGTATGTTAGTAGTTAAATTCGATGATTAATATGTTACCAATGTGATATGTGAATTACAAAATATTGGATATTAAGTTAATGGTTGTTGTGTGAATTGTCAAGTAATGAAATTATCGTTGACAATGGAAATGTGAGAAGTGTGATTTGGGGCATGAACTAGTATACATTTAATGTATGTTAGGATCTCAGGTAAGGGGATCAACCTGTATTGCTTATCATACATTTAGTGTATGTTAGGATCTCGGGTAAGGGGATCACCTTATATCAACTCCTACGGGGTGATGATGATGATACCAGTGAAATTGGTATCGGTAATGTGTTAAGCAAAAATAATCATGATTGATCTTATAAAATCTGGAAATGGGGGTTGGTAATGGGATGGGAAATGATTTTTAGTAGTTGAACAAGAAAGAGATTCTAATGAAAGCCAGAAGGGAGAAGTGAACAAAATATGAATGCATGTTGCTCTTTTTAAATTGTTAGATATTTGTGTTATATTTATTGTGATATTCATATTTCAATAATATGTATCTTGTTTCAAGACCATTGCATACACGACAAGAGTAGATCCTAGCTTATGTTCACTTCTTGTAATCTAGGTTCTAGGGAGTATACCCTTGTATTTTGTAAACATGAAAATGTTTGTATAACTTAATTTGATTAAATGAACTTAACTCTGTAGTTCATATAACCACGTTCCATGTATGCGTATTTATATTTTTATCCATCCATAATGATAATTGTTATATAATGTATATCATAAATATTATGCTTGATATGTATGATGATGTTTGTGGGATTGAGACCTAGGATGATTGAGTCGGGATTGAGTTAGGAGATACAGGTTATTAGAAGTGTAAACAGGTTAAATGTTGTTAACTTGGGACGTCACGGTATAGGGGAGACTCCGTCGAAATTTTGGTAAACTTTAATACAAACACCATGAATAGATATAGAAAAAAAATTGACTATGTTTTTTTTATTGACATGAGATTGTTGTTTTTATCTCGAAATAGGGGATGTTACAAATATGCCCCCCAAGTATAGCATTACTTTCAACTGTTGATGGAGCTCATAAAGTAATTCATTATCATAGACCTTTTGAGCACATTGCCTTTAGCTGATATGGTTATGTTAATTCTTTCACATATCATTAAGAGGCATTTGTCATCGTCAGATACCATGTACAACTTTGATGGATTTCACTGAATCCATTTGATTATATACTTATTTGCCTCAGCTGATCTGGATATTGTATATTATCCCTTTTAGGGTACATTGCCACCTGGTTGCTCAACTTTTCAAAAAAGTGTCATTTTCATTTTGTCAAGGACTTTGCAAACTCAGTCAATGACTTCTTTTGTTTGAAAGTCACTTTCTTATTTTGGAATCAACTTGTAAATTTAAAGGATCACACTCATTTAAGTCTAATTATTGCAAATAAATCATGAGATGTAATTTCAAAAGTTTTGTCTTTGATTGTAACCCCATGACAAGTCATTCATAACTAAGATGAATCTTTTGTGTGTTTTTAGGTTGAGAATTCATAAGGTAATGGTTGAGAAATAAGTGTTAGCTCAAAGTTTAGTTATCCATGAATTAGATGAATCTTTTCATTTTAAAAATAGTAATTTACTCGATGAATGCTTAAAACAATTTTGTTTTGAATTTTTTTATAATTCTCAGGGGCTTTGATCTCTCTTTAGGAAATAAATGATTTGGTTTGGTAAAGGTATATGATTAGGTTACCTTCTATTTTTATGGGTTCAAAGCAAGAGACTTGAGCACAAACTCAAGGTTTTTGTTGAGGAAAATTTGTCCTTTTTTTTCAGCTCTTATTTTTTCAGAATGAATAATGATGAGTAGTTCTGTTTGCAATGTCATGATTTTTGTGAAAAAGTTCTTTGCATTTTAAGAATGTCATTTATTGGTTCAGCTTGGTTTCTTGCTTGATTAGAAAAGACTTTTACATACACTAAATGAGGCTATGATTCTTGGGTATGAAAGAAAAGGATTTGTAGGCTCAAAGAGTGTTTCAAGGTTCCAAAAACTTAAGATCACTTCCACTATGTCTTTGATTTGCCCTTTTTTGATTACATTGGTGGGGCATCATCATTTGTTTTGACTTTGACTTGGTCATTTTTATTTTTTGTTTGGGCATGACCCTCAATATTTAGATTTTTCAGACTCTTTGAATTTTTCACAGCATCTCATTGGTCTTTGATCCTTAAATTTCTTCTTCCCTCCCGGTGCAGGGTGTGATCCCATTTAGGATTGACTTTGAATTTGGAATTTCCATTTGCCTTCCAGTATGGGGTGTAATCCTAGTCAAAATTTTTATCGAAGAAAAACTTAATTAGGCTCAAACATGGATCACGAGGGATTTATTTTAGAATGTGAATGGATAACAAAGATGGTTTTTCATCATTTCAAGCACAAATGGTTATAATTGATAAATTTTATCCTTATTCAATATAATTGTTTGAAACATTACATAAAGACTTATATTTTTTTGAATTAATAATTTGTAAATTGAACTACATGCGAATATACATACAACTAAAATATAGCCCAAGAGATAGGGGGTGTTTGTGTATTTTTCATTTTTTGTGTCTTGGTTCAAAATTATTTGGTCACTTCAAAATGAAAATTGCTTGAACGATTTGTTTTCCACCTTATAAAGGTGTTTAAACATTGTTTTAAGCAAACATATAATTATTTTTGAAATAAAAAAGCAAGTTTAATTTTTCAGGATTATTTTGGCAAATGGATATTTTTTTTATAAAACTGATGTGGTCAAAGTATTTTGAATAGAGCCATATGATTGGTTATAAAAGTAAAATTTATGAGTTTTCGAAGGGTGGGGATTGTCTTGTAGCATCTTGTATGATACACCTTGGGGTTCTATCATTTCTACCGTTATATTTATCCAATCTTAGACAACAATATAATGCCAAATTATTAGTTCCATAATTTTTTTTTTGATTTCAAAACAACAAAGAGGTTGAAAAGACAAGTTTCATTAAAAGATGTGACGTAATCCTAAAACCAAAATGCAGAATATTTGACACATACCACACTTTTTCCTAGGTCAAATTCCCTGGAAACGTTTGTGTCGTTTAACATCACTTGTTATGCTCATGATGATCTAGTGACAATATGGTAGATGACCTTCACAAACTTAACTTGCCTTTTACTTACCAACTTTCAAACTTGATATCTGAAATTTTTGTAGTTTTTTATTGAATGGCCACGAATCTCATCATGATGTTCATTTAGGGAATGATGGTTTAATGGGATCTGATAGGATTAGGGTAATATGTCCGGTGTTCAGGAGATGTTGGTACATCTATTTAAGTGGTAAAAGGATGACATTCTTTGACAGTAGCATTTAAGCAACCCATGATATAGAGGATCTGATTGATAGCTTGTTCAATCCTTTTAGCCACAAACACTATGTCAGTAAAGTGCCGAGTTGTATTTCCTATCAGAAACTCAAAGCAGGGCATCTTAAAAGTGTTGGTAGATAGGTTGGTCATTTTTTTTTCAGTGTTGAAGGATCCACCTAAGTAGCTACCCTAAACAATCTCTGAGCGTATTTCCAGATACATCACCCATTTCCATATCTTACATGTTAGATCTGTTTGGAAGAACGTCTACGTTGTACTTATACTACTTGATGATAGCATCTATAAGATCTTCACATCTTTGAATCTTAGTGTCGCCTACCCTTATATACCAACTTAGAGTTGTTTTACTCGAGCTATCATGAAAGAATGTATTAACATTTTTTTATCAAGCACAACTTCTACCATCTTGTTGCAATAAGAGATGAGGTAAGTGGCAGGGCAATGAGTTATGGTGTACTTTATGAACTCAGGTACACAGAACTTCTTTGGTGCAATCACATTCAGAACTAGACACATCTCGATGACTTTGTCATGATCATACAAGTCCATTCTTAGGTAGCCCTTACCCTGGATTCTAACATTTCTATTTTATCATGATCAATGTTGTTAAAGGATTTTATCTTATGGAATCCATTGGAGAATGCATCCACAATTGTTGGAGCCGATGCAAGTATTGTTGATTGCACAAATATTGTATTACACTAGGGTATCTAACTTTGTCCACTCATTTTTTCTTCAGGCTTAATTGTTGCAAAAGTCACGGGTTGATTGGAACTTCTTTGGTACAATCATATTCAAGATTAGACACATATTAATGGTCGGAACATGATCATAGAAGTCCACTTCTTTGATAGCCCTTACCCTGGCTTCTAACGCTGCTATTTTATCATGATCAATGTCCTTAGAGGATTTTGTCTTGTGGGATTCATTGGTGAATGCATCCATAATTGTTGGGTCCTATCCTAACCTATTTTTAGGTTATTTCCTAAAATTTACCTTTTTTCTTTTAAAATAAATAATAATAGCAAGAAGACTAACATTTTGACAAAAATAAGCTAGGAGCATTTCAAATATAGAGGAAGATTAAGTTGCAATTTTGGATGAATTTAGAGCCTAATTGTATCCCATTGTACCAAAAACTAGAGAGATAATGCAAATTCAAAGTCAAATTAAATGATTATTGGACAATCCGCATAAAAATTAAGCCTTGAGACATAATTAAATTTTTAATAAGTTAATTTGATTTAATTGTGCACTAAATTAAAAGTTTAATTATGTTTAACAATTAATTTGGGTCAAATTAAAGGATTTAATTAACTGTAAGGACTTAATTATACTTTAAATGGGTCAAATTAATTTTATTAGGGATTTTATTGGTGAAAAATTATGTTTAGGAACCCAATTTAGACTTAATTGAGAATATTGAAATTTTAGAGAACCACACTTAATTTTTTCCAAGTTAATTGGTTGAAATTAGTGATAAAATTGCAAATAAATAAAAGTTTAAGGGTCAATTAGAAGTTAAGTTGAAGAAGTTCACAGCCAAATACCAAAATGAAAAAGTCATCGAACTCTAGGGACTAAATTGATCAAAATCAATGATGAAAAAGAAAAGAAATGAAAATTTAATGGTCAATTGGCATAAATCGAAAATCAAGGACCAAAAAGAACAAATGTGTTAAAATTCGAGGTTGATGTTGAAGTTTGGCATGGTCATAATTACATAAAATTAAAAGTTCCAGGCCAATCAGAGATGCTATTGAAAGGAATCAAAAGACAGAAGACTAAATTGAACTTTGACAAAATTTCTTAATTAAAACCCTAAAGCCAAAAACAATGTTGTTTTGAAAATAGTACAAAAAAAAAGATAACCAGATGACGGTTACTGTTCATCGTTCTTTTCTTTTTGTCCGAAAAAGCTGCTCGGGTGGCTACTTTTCAGGTACATTTAATACTTCATCTCTTTACTAAATTTGACAAAATATACACCACCATGATGACCTGACATATGACTATACCCCAATATAGTTCTTTCTGATTGATTGACATCACAACCGTCACTCCAAAGAGACCAACTCAGGTAGCCTTTAACTGTCAAAATTTGACAGTTCATGATACCCACTTTGAGCCAACAGTTGAGATCCTTCCAGGCCAAATCTCTCTTTTAGTCTCTATAAATAGGGGTGGATTCCATGCATTGAGAGGGAAGAAATTAAAGGCCAAACTAGGAGAAAAACCAGATTTCCCCCTACTTTTTCTGCCATTATTGTCTTTCTCCTTCTCTGCCACCACGACCTTGGCTTCTATAGCCACCAACCACCTTGCTACTGGCTTCTCCACCGATAACTCCACCACAAGCTACCGGCTTCTCCATCAGTCGACCACCTCCATGTAAGGAATAACCACTGCAAATGTTTTCCTTTCTATCGTAAACCTTTCTTCCACCAGCACTACCTCAAGTAACCAACACCAGTCGTCGACTTCTCCACCTCTAATGTCACCTCCAGTAGGACCACTAGCCACGACCCCTTACTCCAGGTAAAACTCTTCTCCTTTGCCACAAGACCAACTATTGCATGTAGAACAACAAAAAACAACTTAATTAACATGGTCGCTAGGCAAGGCTAGAGACCATGTGGTTTTGGGATAGACCTGTTTCAGCACAACCTAGTAAAAGAAAAAAGGTCTATTGGGTTGTTAGTCGGCCTAACCCGATCTAACCAGGTCTAGCCCATTTAATAAATAAATAATATAATAATATTCACATATTAAAAAAATATTTTTTTAAAAAAGGAAATAAGATTTCAAATTCCAAAGGGCATTTTAAAATATTTGTGGGCCCCTTGCATATTTTTTCAAATATTTTGCATAATATCAGGTTGTAGACTTACACCGTAAAATACAGACCCGATATTAAAAATACCAGGTTTTCTCCAAAACATTTCTTTAAAAAAAATTAAAAAAAATAAATTAAGTTCCTCTTTCCAAAAACACAAAAAATATATTTTGTCTTTGTGCATATGGTCAAATCCTAAAGGTTTTTCATGTGTATTTTTTAAAAGATAAAATCATATTTTTATCATTTAAAAAAAATAAAAAAATAGATATCGTAACCAGTTTATGACTATCCATTAGTGTTTAACCAAAATACCTAAAAAAACCCCATAACAATTATTTTGTTATTCAGAATGCTAGGACTTAGCTATATCCAAGAAATAAATAGGTCTAGTCCTTAGAACGATTAAGATTTAACCCGATACAGTAAAGACTTCCTCACGAAGGGAGATTTACCTTAAACCTTAAGCAAAACAAATGGACATAAATGCGACTTAGAATAACAATTAAATAATAATGCAATTTATATTAGGTATGGTGCATTGGGGGTGATGCGTCTTCCCATTGTACAACTAGTCACTTACCCTTTTTCACCATCACTTAAGAGGTAGACCCGTTGTTCAATGACGTGCACGCCGTGATAGGGATGGTACAGGTATTGTTGATTGGACAAATGTTGTATTACACTAGAGTTTCTGACTCTATCCATCCATTATTTCTTCAGGCTGAATTGCTGTAAAAGTCATAAACCGATTGGATGGCCCGTCATTAGAGACATTCTTGAATGTTTGCTCGAGCATGCTAGTGATGCAGATCATGCTAACCTTCAAAGAATCTAACTCTTCTTGGAAATGGGCATCATGGTGAGCGCGTTCTTCATCTTTCATACTTCTTTGTCATAATCAAATGTTGTAAACTTTGAGGATTAGAGCTTTTTGGGGACTTATATTTCAACCTATCATATGCTCACGTGACATTTAAACCTCAAAGCATGAATGCATGTATGATTATGGATGCAAATGTATGTTCACATACATCGAATATGGATTAACTTGTTCGAAAGGCTAATCCATGACTTATTTGTTAAATACTAGCACAAATCCATAGTCTAATTAATATGAAAAGATCTTTCCTAAGTCCTCATCTTTGTTAAATCTCATATACATTAGAGAGTATAAAACAAAAAGGTGGGTCTAAGTCCATTTCATTAAAAAATATAAAATAGTTCTTATATGCAGTAATTTTCCAGATTGTTTCATTGGGCAATTCCCCCTAGCTAGTTACATCATCTAAGAGTCTTGTCTGTATTCAAAAAAACTCATGGTCTTAGCTCAGAAAATCATGTAGAGTTTAGGAATGTTGATCAAGTCTACCTTGATGCAAAATGAATTATTAGGGAATTCATATCTTAAGGGCAGGTTCTAGACATTACATGAGGGGTATGCTTACTACTTAGTCTCAAAATGGTCTACAATTTGCCTAATGAACACCTTTTATTTGGCAGTAAAGGGATTTACAAGGAATGATTGGGGCATAGTATGACTACTATTACCAATTAAACATTCAACTCATAGTTGAATGTTTCACAAATCTGAACCCTAACTAAAAGTCATGAGACACATCGCTACTCCCCACCTAACCTAAAATTGAGTTTATTCTCAAAATTAAAATGCATGAAGATAAAAAGTAGGTGGATCAGGAACACCTCTTTCTTTTTTTGCTTGCACTAGTGGTGAAGGATACTTCTATCTGCAAAACCAAGAAAAATCCATAAAAAGCAATTCATTATATTATGTTTTTTTACAGATCTGATATTTAGTTTCACTTTTTTCATCTCTTTTACAGGTAGCTGGCATGGTGAATGATGCAACCATATTATTCAATAGTTTCACCCACATTTAACTAGTATTTTGCCTATGTTTTATATATATATATATAATACCTTGATATTCTTTGTTTTATGTTTTGAAGGTATTTTTGGATGAAAGATGTAAAAAGGAGTAAATTGGAGGTAATTGGCAGATTTGATCTTCAATCGATGTTTTGTGCAGAACGTAAGCTCTGGAGGTTGAAATGAAGTGATTCCAGTGGAATTAAAAAGCTAGCATTCATACCTTTCTGTACATCTATGGCAAGAAAATAAAATAAAGAAGAGCATGGAAATCGCAGCCTTCAAAGTCAAATCTTGCAATTTCTCAACGTTGACCTTTGGCCATTCTGACTTAAATATCTTGAGCTACAAAATTCCATTTGATGCAAACTCAATTTTTTTGGATTCCTAATTCAAAGACCTATGCACGTACCAAGTATCACCAAAAAAAGATCTCATATAAGGGAGATATGATTTTTCTAAGATGACAAATGAATTATGTCAGCAAACAGGTTTTGTGAAGAAACAAGTCCAAATTACATCCCAAAGCATCCAAACCAACATCCAAGTTTTTATTTCAGCAATCTAGCTCCTTTAAGTCAAAACTTGAAGATTTCATGCAAGGCTATTTCTCTGTTTTTAGAAAAATAGTTATTGAAGTACTTAAATTTAAACTGTCTACTTAAGGGAGCACTATTTTGTAAAATAGAGACTAAGGTTTCCTAGAATATAAAAAGAATGAGAGAAGAGAAAGGAGGGGGATAGCTAGAAGAGAGGAACACAAACCCTTTCTCCCACAAACCGGTATTCATGCGTTCTTCTTTCTTTTTGGTTAGTTGTTTAATAGACATGCAAAGCTAAACTCTTTTTCTTGGTTGCAAGGAAACAAAAACCTTTAGATTTTAAGAACAGTGAGATTTATTTTACCTTTTCTTTTCAGTTTATATGATGAATATATTTGTTCTCCTATGCTTATTTTTCCTATGATTGTTTATTTTAATTGATAGAACGGGCTCTAAGTTATTATTGTAGACAATCTATTACTAAGTTTGATATCAAAACTGGAGTTGTGGTATATGAACTTGTGAAACAACTAACTTTAATAATTGTAGCGGTTCTACATTATTAATCTTAGGAAGAATATTCAATCAAATCAAACATAGACTGCAAATAGTTATGTTTTCTTGATTAATCAACTTATATAGTTCTTAAGGCTGTTATTAAATTAAATTACTAGTGTGGACACTGTGGTTGTTTGATGGTTAGGGTAAGTTATACAGCGGATCCGTGAACTAACCAATGTTAAGAAGAGATAAATATTTAGAATATAAATTGATGTTTTGTTTCCATGATCAGTTCTGATTTCTGTAGGTGGACGTTTACTTGTGACCAACGTTTATTCTCTTGATAATTTTCTAATTTTATTTAATTTCACTTGATAGTTTTATGTTTTCTTTTGCTTTAGCCTAGATAACTTCACAACCCCCCTAGTTGCATATCATACAACATAAAAATTTAACTTGAACCTTTCTCATAGGATCGACCCCTTGTTTGCTTTATACTATCTTGTGTGTTGTGTTTTAAGCTAGGGTAATTAATTTATGCGACCGTGATCTCGCAACAGTAAAGAAAGAGAGATGTTGGTCATTCAAGAGATAGAATCGTAGATGGCTTGGATAAGAGAGGAGAAGTTATTGGTGGTGGTACACACAGTGGTGATGCTGCTAGAGTTGGCATTGTTGGATCGGCTGCTAGAAGGGTTGTTGTGATGTAGAGGAGCTAGTGTTTGCTAGTGGAGGAATGTGGCTGATGGTGATGGTGTTTTTCTAGCGGTAATGTCAAATGCGGGGAAAAGGCTAGACACAGGGGCTTGTCACGGTGTTGGTAAATCGATTTGTGGTGGCTTCGGGTGGATGGATGAGATAAGGATACTGTAAGGTGGATATTTGCACAATAAAAGGGCTACTCTTGATGGTTGTGAGTTGTGGTGAAGAGGAGAAAGGTTGGCATGAAAGTTGGTTCTATGGCTGACTGCCGGTGGGAGGTTGACAGCCGTGGGAAGAGAGGAGGGGGTTGTCTTGGGTAGTGGTGGTTCATGGATGGTGGCTGACTTACAGGTGGAAGGTGTGGCCAGTGCTTATGGAAAAATGAAGGGTGAAGAGAGGAAGGACTTTGATATTTTTATTCATGTGTTTTTTTTCTTTTCAAAGTAATGGAATGAGGGAGAGATTTGGTTCTTTGGTTTTTGTTTTCTTTGGCTAGTCAATGGTTTAGCTTTTTTGGTAGCTCAGGCCAAAATGTTTTTTGGCTTTTTTTTATGCACCCCCTATATGAGATTCCTTCACCATTTTATAGGAAATAAAATCTTTATCTTTTTTCCCTCAATTGCTTGGTCCCCAAACAACCTATTTTTTTTTATCCCTCATTTTCTTTCTTTTCACTTTTGGTCCCTTTGCCTATTTATTATATTTCTTTTATTTTTATGTATTTTGAAAAAAGCAACATCAATGTCGATTCAACGAGAAAAATTAATCAGTGATTTTGAAATGTGTGCATTAATAGCTGCATGTGCTGAAAACAAAATTTTTAATTTTTAATTCTTTTGAAAAGACCCTGAAAATGCTGAAAATGACACAAATACATCAAGAAAATATTTTTTTGTATTTTGAAAATATTTAGAAAAATAAGGGATAAAAAATTAGGTTATGACATGAAGGATAAATTAAAAAAACAAAAAAAACAATCCAAGTCAATCTAGCTTAACCCACCAAATCCATCACTCAGGCCGTGAGACCAAAATAATCTCACATAAAGTAAATAAAAAAACAACTCGATTCAACCTGGGTTAACCTGCCAAGTCTGCAAATCGGGTCATTAAACTAAGATAACCCATAGATAGAAAATCGAACAAATTATAAGCCTAATTCCCAATAAAATCATTGTTGAATGATAAAATTAAAAAAAAATCAATCTAAAAAAGGACATTAAAACGACCTAAATCCATTTAGGTTAACTCTCAAAACCCTTGACCTGAGTCATGAGATTGAAATAACTTTATAGAAAACAAACTAGAATAAATGACAAAGTGATGCAGGCGAAAGCTAAAGATAACAACAAACAAAGAACACATAAATTTTATAAGAGAAAGGGGCTCTAGATCTGAAGCCTAAATTTGCTAGTTTATTCTTAAAGTAATGATAATAAAGTCTCCTTATGAGGTGTACAAAATGTTAAACAGGCCAAAATTTCAATCTTAACTAGGAATCAAAGCAAAAATCTAAAAATATAAAGGAAAAAATTTGAAATAAGTCTAACAAAACTACCAAAATCAGGGGATTCAATGAGATTTTATACATTTAAAGATTTGACAGTCTACATAGCGATATTGATACAGTTCAGCCTTATGATACGACCCAAGTAAGGTTAGATTCAGATTTTGGCATAAAATCCGAATCTGACCTTACTTGGGTCGTATCACAAGGCTGAACTGTATCAGATATAGTGGCTACTTTAGGGAAAACGACCTTTAGAAACTCCTATAAGAATTGTTTAAGTGCATATTCTTATTCTTTTGTATACGAAGGAATTTTTTCAGTCCAGATGCATAGTTCTCTACATTTTCCCGACTTAGCCCCTTTTTATACGAGCAAAACTGAGAGATTAATTAACGTCTTTACATATTATTATATTGCAAAGACTAGGGGGCTACTGATGAACCAATTTTTTATTAGTATATCTTTACCAAAAAAACATTAAATAAAAAAATATTT
>Ga0325410_1004749_pt1 | contig 15134 bp, 7 predicted proteins | sample PopdelMetagenome_16_FD_206182 | JGI IMG/M metagenome (GOLD analysis project Ga0325410, IMG submission 206182) | Populus deltoides microbial communities from Bellville, Georgia, United States - Xylem-PdIQD-R3 | ecosystem: Host-associated > Plants > Phyllosphere > Stem > Wood/Secondary xylem... | reverse complement strand
TTTGGAGATGAATATCTTAATGTTTGGATCGTCTACGGTTGGGAAGAAAATTTAGCTTCAGTGTTGGTAAAATGGTCGTGTTGTAGGTGACTAGACTTCAATGCTGCAGCATCTTAGTTTAGTTTCGGTGTAGGCTGGAGAAATGGTTGCATAGCAATGGGGTATTGTGGCTAGCAAATGTATAGGGGAAGTTGGATATGAGAAATGAAGGGGTCTATCCTTTTTTTTTTTCCTTTTCTTTTGGTAAAACAATGTGCCTTATCTTTCTTTTTTTGTTCTTTCTTTCTTGTGCCACAAGTTTCTGTAGCGATTTGATTTTCCTCCTGAACCCTTTTCAATCTGTGTAGTTTTCAAACAAGTGAAATTATACTTTGGCTTGACGCTATGATAGCATGCATCTTTGAGCAATGATAATGATGGTGTTTTATTCGAACTTATTATAATCACTTGAATATTATTGATGAATTCGTACAAGAACTTTAAAAAAAGATTGGGTTTTCCATAGCTGTGATATTATACTTGGTTGTTTGCCTTAGTTTTTATTACTGTAAAATTTACTTATAATATGGAAGCTGAAGGCAGGCGCTGATGTTGATGATTGCAAACCATGGCTTGCATCAAGAAATAATATAGTGGCTATAATAGGGTTAGGGTAGCTTGCACCCCAAAAAAAAAAAAAACTTGGTTCTATCAATTCAATGAGCAGAGAGGGTTCGGCTGTGCTAGGTGTTAGGTTTAGATCGTCTAGCCCTCTGGCTTCCCTTTCTTCTCCCATTTGGTTGGGCTAGACTAGGGAGGGTTTGTCTTGGCTGCAGTCCACTTCCTCTTCTCCCCCTCCCTAATCCAAGGTTAGGTTTGCTGACTGCATGTTAGGTTGGTTGACCTTATCTTGGGTTTGGCTAGGCTTTTGATGACCGGACGGCGAACTGTGATGGCCGGGTGTTGGGTTCATTCGCATGCTGAGCTGATTGACCGGATTCTGGTTTTTTCCACGATGTATCCTTGCATGAAAGGGGCACTGCTGAGCGGTCATCAAGCTACAAAGTGCACAACGCATGAGCAGATAAATCATTTATTCTGGTGGGTCTAATATTTCGAAGCTCTTTATCTCCAAAAAAGAGCAATAATTATGCCATTTTTTTTTTTTTTATAAATCTAATTGTCAGGCACTTTCGGTCGATGTGATGTATCTTCCATGCCTGTTGACGATCAGGAACAAATGATATGGATGGAGATGATTACTACATTTGAGAGGCTACTGGGACAGTGACTAGATAATTACTACAATTTCAGTCCTGCCCGTTGTCTGGTGGATGGGAAGTTTTCTAGACTAAACACAACACTCCAAAAAAAAAAAAAAAATTCTTGGAAAATACATCTTTTTTTTTCTTTTTTTTTAAAATTAATATTTATTTATTTTTTAAATCATTTTGATACGTGAATATTAAAAATAAATTTTAAAAATAAATACATTATGTTGGAGTATTTTCAAACAAAAATAAAAAGCTTTTTAAAAAACAACCTCTATTATAATTCTAAACATGTTTTTAATTCAATTTCTTCTATAAATATATATATTTTTAAAAAAATTGTTTCCATATCAATTGTTTTGATTTGTAAGAGATAATTATCATTTAAAATCTTAAATTAAATTAAAAATAATATTTCAATGATTACATTGTTTTTAATAAGTAATTTATTAAATTATGTTATTGAAAACAACTCAACCTATTAACAATACTATTTTTAAGAGCTTTTTTGACCCTTTGCTGCTGTCTGAAAGTGCTACTGCGTAAAGAAGAAAATCCTAGTGTTTGGCAGTGTAGTTGCGGTTGTTTTTCAAATAGTTTTTTGTGCTGAAATACATGTCAATGATTTTTTTTATTTTTTAAAAATCATTTTTGACATCAGCACATCAAAACGATCCAAAAAGTACAAACCGCACTCAATTTTAGCAAAAAAAAAAAATTCAAAATTTAATAAAACACAGTTACAAACACAATGCCAAACAGTTAAGCTGATCAAATTCTAAAAGAGCAGTTAGCATGGCTTGTCATCAACTTGTTGCTTAACGTTATCGGCCACCTCCATGAATTTTTCCCACTTAGTCAATTACATGAAATTTTCATTAATTTTTGTTAGTCCGCATTTAGAAGTGTACTTAAAATATGGATCGTAGGTGATATAATATCTTCAAGTCTAATTTTTATATTTTATACTATTATTAAATTTTTATTACCTCCTCCCTCTCCTCTAGCAAAGATACAAATTTTTTTAATCTCGAGGGATGTAACTCAACTGGTCAGATTCTAAATTTGCTCCCCAGTAATTACCAGATCAATTCCCACAAACTTCAAAATGACTGGAGGCTTACATGCAGTGGCGGAGGGAGGGTAGAGAAATGCTCCCCTGTAAATATTTAATAAAAGTAACTGAAATTTTTTCTTGACCTCCCTAATTTATAATTTCCCCCCTAAACTTTTTTTCTTGCTCCGTCCCTGCTTATATGATCATCAACTTTAGGGCAAGTGGGATAAGTCGAGGTGCGCGCAAGTTAACCCGGACACCCATGTTAATAATAAAAAAAGATACAATTTTTTTATTACATTAAAGAAATCTAAAAGGAAATCTACTAACAAAAACTTTGAAGCCAAAATATTTCTAAATAAATACTCAATCAACAAACCTTCAAATATAAAGATAAAAAAAGTATAAGTATATGAGTTGAGTTAGGTTGATAGAATTTCAAAAATTCCAACCCATCACCCAACCAATAATATCTATTTTTTAGATTTTTTGACATATTATCATAAATATTATTTATATTACCTGAATTTGATGGGTCACATCGTGTTAAATAATACATATATTAAGTATGTGTTGTTTTTGGAACTCCCCTAATCAAAAATTAATTTTTACAAGTCATACTAAAAGAAATCTTCATCTCATGATGAAATTAATAAATCACTTTTGTGGATGCGAAAATTGTGTATTAAATCTTTATAATTTTAAATACCATTTAGAGCTCGATCCTTTCATTAATTTATATTTTAATATTCCTTTTCAAATTTATTTCCTTTTCTTATCGAAAATTGAAAGAAAAGAAATATAGGTTAAGATGGGGAAATTTGAATAGTAAATAAAGAAATTTTGGAATAAAAAGCCACTAAATTGAGGATGTCTCGCTGTAGGTGAAGGAACTATTTAATTAAATATTCTTGCTACAATATTCTGGCCATGATAGCAACTAATTAAATTTTTTTAATAAAGTACATGAACTAAATTACAAATAATTATTTTATTTCGATGATAAAATGTCGTTCATTTCACAAAATTTATCTACTTAAATCATCATGTGCTTCTTCTTCTTTTTCTTTCTTTTTTGCCCTTAACATGATTTAATATTTTTGCAAGTCGTTTAATTTAATTTTTTCTTACTTTTATAAAACCAATGATTCAATAGTTTTTTCATAACCAAGAGAAAAAAAAAATAATTTCACTCAAGTGCCATTAATTTGTTGTTTAAGTAAGCTTTGAAGAAAAAGAATATAGGTAGCTTAAGCCCTATTTGTTTGTTGAAAAATAATTTCATTTTAGAAAATGATTTTCATGGAAAGTAAATTTCTAAAAAATGATTTATTTTCTGATATTGGTATTATCATGAAAAATATGTTGGAAAACACTTTCTAGTATTTGACTTGTTTGGATTTCCGAAACACATATACAACAAAAATGATAAATTTAAAATTTTTCGGGAGTCTTAAAGATCATGTTAGACAGATCTAGGGTTGTTTAGAGTTTATACGAAGATTACCTGAAGATTAGATGTTCTTTTTGACTTTGAATAATTATTTCAAAGTTGGGTTGTGCAAATTACAAGCCGTTCAAGTGTCCGACCTTTAACAATAATCAATACGAACCACCAGTGAAAAATTTCCTAAACCCTTTTAGAAGAGAGGAATTGCTATATCTTTGAGTTTTAGCTCTTTTCTTTCATGTTTTAAGTATTTTTGTACTGTACTCTACTGATAGAAAATAAAAAGACATAATTTTTTATTTATAGGTAAATCCAAAAAACCACTTTCGAGTGAAACATTAGTACCTAAACTCTACATTTTTTGGGGTATAGAATATAGAAGCAAGTGGCGGGAAACACTGGCCGAGAAAATACAATAAAAAAATGTTATACATTTGAAAAAAACCACCACACCTCCAAGCCAAATACATTTAATTTCTTCAAATCAGTAATTTTTAAGAAAAAACGGCAAACTTTGATAATTTCACTTGAACTAAATGATTAATTATCGGAACTGATCTAAACTAATTGGAAATTTTTAGATTTGATTGGATTTGGATAAAACCTGAAATCAAAAAGTTAAGTTTTTGGTTAAGTATGAATATTGATATATCTAATCGAAATCTAACCAGAAACTTAATCCAAAATAAATAAATAATTTTAAAATTTTAAATAATTATAAATTATAACATTAAGGTTCGAGGCAGGTATATAAACCTCGGATTAGTTACCTAATTATTAACAGTTTATTATTAACATAGTCCTCCAATTACTTGTTTTCTCAGTTGGATACTCTGTCTTTCATCTTTCTCCAATCGGGACCGTCTATTGACATTCATAAACACTGTTGTCTGACGCCATTAATTACGCCCGTATTTCCCATGTCCAAAAAAACTTGAATACAAATTACATTTGATATGTTTATATGATTTAGAAAAAAAAGTGTAGAAATTGTATAAAAAAAGAAAAGAAAATTATCTGTTGAAGTTGATATGATTTCCATTTAAATTTTTATATGATTTATATTTATATTTTTATATATTAATTTCATTTCTTAAATCATATAAAATATATTACATGTGATTGTCAATCATTAAATCTAGCTCAATATAAATAGATGGATTTCGGAGTAATGGAAGCTTCTCGCGCATAGAGATGTTTTTATTTTTTTTAAATATTTTTTTAATTTAATTTTTTGGATTAACTTATTTTTTTAATTGAAGGGATATAAAATCTAAATATTTATAATTTTTTTTCTTAGATATAGTTATTTTTCTTATTTGACTTGTTATTTTTTTTTGTTGTAGTTGTCAGAGCATGATAAAGAATTTTGTTTCTATCTTATTAGTATTTTATATTATCTTAATTAATTTTCTTTTGTTCCTTGAATACTTTTTTATCTAAAATTTTTCAGTACTTATATATATATTTTTTTGGATAAACTTAACTCTCTCTTTTCCTTTTCCTTTTCCTTTCTTTTTTTTTATTTTTATTGGCACTTCATTTGTCCAAGTCGTAAGATAGAAAGATGCGAACTATAATTATATTTATAAAATATGCTAAAACACATGGGGTTAGTTTTATTGTTGATATAAATACTAGGCTGCTTAATTTTTTTTAAAATTTTTTTTCTAAATACAAAGAGATTATATATAGGCTAAACTAAAAATGTTATTCTATCCTTAATAAATAAACAAGATAAATGTATTTCTTAACATCTCCCTTCAAACTCACGATACGACAATTACAAGCATCGAGAGTTTGCAAACTAGAAAACAAAAACGAGAAATGGAATGCGACTTGGTAAAGAAATCTGTAATTTACAAAGAGAAAGAAACAAAAAGTAAAGTCATGGTGTCATGTTTGAGATGATGACGAGTAAGATGACAACTGATCTCAATGTGTTTAGTTCGTTAATGAAAAACCAAGTTGTGAGCAATTTGAATAAACTCTGGTTGTCACAATACATAAGAGTAGGATGAGAAAGGAAAACTTCAATATCCGCAAGTAACCAGTGTAACCAAACAATCTCTTTGGTAGTAGATGTCATAACATGATTCTCTGCTTCAGTTAAAGATTGAGAAATAATGGATTGTTTCTTGCTCTTTCAAGAAATAAGAGAATCACCAAAAAAGATACAGAAACCAATAATAGACTTGCAATATGTTGGATCACCGCTATGATCAGCATCAGAGTATGCACAGAGCTCCAAGAAAGAGGTGGATGGAAGTAAAAGACTCTGAAAGACTGTGCCCTGAAGATATTGCAAAACATGAAGAACAATTGCCCAATGAATGGAAGTAGGAGAAACAACAAATTGACTAACAACATGAACAATATATGCAATGTTTGTCTGGACAAGTAATAGTGAGATATACTAAGCTCCCAATAATAATACAGTATATAATAAGATCTGGCAAGAGTAAATCATCAGAAGAAGAAAACCTTATGTTAATTTCAATGAGAGTATCTATAGTCTTATTATCAGTAAGTATAACCAGCTCAAGAATATCTGTAATATATTTTGACTAATAAAGAAGATAACCTCTAGGTGAATAGGCTATCTCAATACCCAAGAAGTATCATAGATAACCCAAATCCTTCATTTCAAACAGTCTAGCTAACTCTGTATTCAAAACTAAAATATCATCAATTCATCACCAGTAATAATCATGTCATCAATATATAAAGACAAAATAATACAACTTGTATCAGTGCACTTAACAAAAAGAGCAGAATCATGACTACTAGAAACAAAACCAAGGGAAAATATCACAACATAGAATTTCTCAAACCAAGCACAAGGTGCTTGTTTGAGACCATATAACGCTTTCTTAAGCTTGCAAACATACCCAGAATCATGTGAAACATCAGGTGGGGTATCATACAAACTTTTACTTGAAGATCTCCATTCAAGAAGGTATTTTTAACATCAAGTTGAGAGATATGCCATTGACGAACCGAAGCTACTGCAATAAGAGTACACATAGTACTTATTTTTACAACAAGAGCAAATGTCTACTCATAATCCATACAATACTATTAAGAGTATCCTTTTGCAACCAACCTAGCTTTGTATCGCTCAATAGATCTATCAGAATTAGTCTTGATCTTATACATCCAACAATAACTAACAACACTCTTACAAGGAGGTAGAGGAACCAAATCTCAATTATCTATCTTATACAAAACAGAAAGTTTCTCATTTATAACTTGCTGCCAAAGAAGATTAAGAATTGTCTCTTTATAGGAAGAGGGCTAAGAAAGACAATGAATAGAAGCTAAAAAAGAAGTAAATGATAAATAATAACAAGAATAAGAAAAATTAGGTAACTTTGTGGACTTACGAATGCGTATGGATTGATGTAGAGGTAGATCCACAATCTCAGACGAAGCTAGAGGGACCATATAAGGGAATGGAGCTTCATGTGTGTTAGAGAGTAAAGTGTCAGTACCTGCAGAATGATTAATATGAATTGGTTGAACATGAGGAGAGATATCTGAGGTACTAGGAACCTGAGATGATAAACTATCAAAATCCTTAGAAAAATGATCTATACGAATAATATCAAATCTAGTCAAGCCATAAGTAGTAGATGGAATGGAAAAGAAAGGTATATGCTCGAGAAAGACAACATGACAAGACACATAAAGTTTCTGAATTATTGTATCAAAATAACGATACCCCCTTTTTACCTTCATCATAACAAATAAATACACAAATAGCAGATTGAGAGGACAATTTACTGCGTTCTACATGAGAACGAAGAATGAAATAAGCACAACAAAAAAAAATCTAAAGAAAGAATAATCAGGGGCATACTCATATAGCTTTTCAAAAGGAAATAAACCTGAAGTATGAGAAGGAATTGTATTAATTAAACCTACAGCAGTAAGAACAAATTCACCCCAAAACATATTAGGAACTGAAGCAGACGATAAGAGAGAACGAGCAGTTTTAACAATGTGCCTATATTTTGTTTCAGTAACGTCATTTTGCTCAGGAGTATCTATACACGAGGTTTGGTGAATAGTTCCATCTAAGACAAGCAACTCATAAAATTTATCAGAGATGTATTCCCCACTAAAATCACACCTAAAACATTTGATAATAGCAAAATATTGAGTTTTGACAAGAGCTCGAAAGGCTATATATATCTCAAAGAATTCAAAACGATATTCCATTAAATAAACCAAATAATAACAAGTATGATCATCAATAAAAAAAATATAATATCGAGACCGTTCTTTTATAGCAACAAGAAAAGGTCCCCACACATCAAAATAAATCAAATCAAATGGAGAAAAAGAAACCAAAATACTTCGATTAAAAGGTAAAACAGAAAATTTTGCTAGTTTACATCCACTATAATTAGAAATATCATAAGTTTGTAAATTTTCTAAGGCCCTTGTGGATGCCAAAAATCTCAAACGAGAAGACAAAAAATAACCTAGACGAGAATGCCATAAATAAAAACTAGAAGAAAAAGGACTTAAATGAAAAGGAGACAAATCAACACCAGTAGCAGCAGCTGACACTTTTAACTCATCTAAAATATATAATCCCTTCTCTCTACGGCCTATCCCAATCAGCTTTTGAGATTGCAGATTCTACACACAAAAAAAGAAGAAGGAAAAGATGACTAAATAATCATTAGAATCACATATCTGACCAACAGAAACAAGATTTATTTTAAGGTTTAGAATAACATAGGCATTAGAAAGAGACAAATGAGGTGTGATAACAAAGCCAACACCTATTAAGAGCATAAGAGTGCCATCAGCAGTCATGACATGAATATATAGAAGATGAAAGGGACACAAAAGCAAAAGATAAAGAATCTAGAGACATATGATGTGAAGCATCAGAATTCAAGACCCATTTAGAATGTGACATACTTGAAAAACTATGAGGCAATTGACCTATAAAAGAAGAAACAAACATAGCTTACGGATATAAGGAGAGAAAATTCTGAAATTGCTCAGCCAGAGTATTAGGATCAGTGAGAGGACTTGATGAGACTGTTGTTGCCGTATTATGAAGTGATGGTTTGTAACCTCGAGATGGTCTATGAGCATTAGATTGTGATTGATTGTCGGGTTTTCATGTTTGATTCTGTTGTCTCAGCTTAGGATATTGAACCTTCTAATGACCTTTTTGTTTACAGAAACTGCACTCGTCGAAAGTAACCCTTGTGTAAGGTTTATTCTAGTTACTAGAGAATGACTTAAAAGATACCGTTAGCATAGAGGGATTAGAGGTAAAGAGAATTCTTTTTTCAAAATAAGACTGAAGATGTATTTGTTTAGCTAATAACTCACTGACAACTGATTCAACAGAAGAAAGTGGAGAACGATGAAAAATTAAACCTCTAAGTCCTTCAAAATCATTATAAAGTGCTGTTAAAAACTGTACCAATTGTTGCTGCTCTTTATGATCAATATAGGCATTACATGCTTTTAATTCTGCTGATTCTGTAAGAGCCAATTGATCTCAAAGATCTGTCATAGCAGAATAAAACTCTTGAATACTTATATACTTATTATATGTTGTTCTCCAATTGATACTACTTTGAAAAATTTGATTGAGTGAATAACCTTTGCATATGAACTCAAATCTCCTTTATTGTCTCATACTTTGCCAATTGTGTACCTATAGAATGCTCAACAGAATTGTCAATCTAAGTAATAATCTTTGCATTGTTTGCTTACTTGGCATCCATCAAAGCAACATAAACCTCATCAATATTTTTAGGTTTCACAAGTGTTCCATTAATATATCCCCACATCTTTTTACCCTTAAAAAAAATTTCTTATCACATAACTCCAATACGAATAATTATTTCCATCCAACCTCACACTTACAAACTGAAGCAAATCATCCTTTCGATAGCCATAATAAACAAACAAAGAAAAAACAGAATACAAATACCAAATTATAGAAATTGAAGGGAAGACAAAATATCAAATTTTAGAAATTAAAAGGAAGATGAAATACCATATTGTAGAAACTGGAAAAATATCATCTCAAAGTTATACAGTCACTTTAAAAAAATTTGGGGCTCCACCCCGAACCCCAGTAGAGGTGTGCGAAAGCTATGTTTGAGATTAAGCTTCGTTTCATGCAATCATGCTCTAATACTATGTTAAACAATCCAAAAAAAATAAAAAGAAAGGAGGCTAGGGTTTCATTGATACTGCATAACATATTGAATTACACAAAAAATGTTAACTTAACCTAAATACAAAGAGACTATATATATAGGCTAAAACAAAGAAAACTGAAGAGACTATTCTAACCTTAATAAAATAAAATAACCTTATATTTCTTAACACAATCAACCAATAAAAGTAGTTGAGATCATCAATCAAGTTTTATGCAAAATAAGAGTTTTGAATAGTTAAACTGATGGATATTGTAGTATAATGGAAACACATACAATTGCTAGGAAAGAGACATGTAAATAAAGAGTATGAATTGTACTAGGATTCAAATTGTAAAGTTCTTATTTGGTATAAACAATTTATATATGATTGAAATTTTATGTTTATATGAAATTTTATTTTTGTTACATTACAAATACATCATCTAGTAGCAGGAAATGATGACTCGCCTCACTTATTCACAAGTTTATGCTTTTTTCCCTTTATTTTGCTTATCATAATTTATTTCTTTTCATTACAGTTTTTATTTGCAACTTTATTTACTTGATTTTTATTTTTTTCTAGTTTAATTTTTGACATTACACTTCTTCTCTACTCTTATCATATTAAAGTCAAGAACTCTATATTTTTTTTTTTATTAACATAGTTGTTGAAAGAAAAAAAAACAAAGAACAAACAATATATTAATCATATAATCAATCAACTAGTTGACCAAGATGAATCAAAGATAAATATTATTATAGTAAAAAAAACCAAAGCGAAATCAATAAGTAATATGTATCACGGTTGTCATTATAAGCCTAGATGGATTTTAGACACCGTTTGAGAGTGAGTTTTAACCTGTTTTTTTATTAAAATTTATTTTTTTTTGCTTCAAAATATTTTTTTAGTGTTTTTAAATCGTTTTAATATGCTAATGTCAAAAATAAATTTTAAAAAATAAAATAAAAATATTATTTTGTTACTTTTCCAAGCGAAAAACACTTTGAAAAACAACCGCTATCACACTTTCAAACACCCTCTTAACCCATGAAAGTTCAAGTATTTTGATTTGGCATGATTCTAGGAGGATATTCCAATTCATTGCACAATCTAAATTCAAGCTAACGGTTTATAGAAGTTCTGGAATCCAATAACATGAAAAAGGCTTAATTTCTATTTCATAAACTAACGGGAGCAAGAGAAATTGGTGCTGTAAAGAATATATTGATCAGGCCAAATCTACATATTCTAAATGTCTGTAGCTAGTAAGTTATGTTCTCGATCGTTGCTCGATCACCATCAAATACAGAGCCTGTGACATAGAATTTATAGCCATGCAAGGAGGGATAGAACAGAAACTGGGATAGAATAAAAAGGTTTAAAGGAATAGACAGCGCAGGAAATACACACAAAAGGATGCTCAATGTACTTGAAGGATCGATCCTGTTTTTAGGTTTTGATTTGATTTGCATTGCTATGACCTCCCTTGCTTCCTTTTTATTTTTTATTTCCCTCCATGTATATATAAATCAAAATGAATAAGGTGATATGTTCAATTATTCTTGCTAAAACATTGATTGAGGAAAGGTACTAATTATTCTCGCTGAAATTGTTTGTAAAATAGTGAAATTAAGGTCATTGCAAAACTGTAACTAAAAAAAATAAAAAAATGATGCACTATGAGAATTATGAGACATTTGAATTAAATAAAAGAAATGATTAATATACACCAGACTTCTTTCTCGGGCTTGAAATGTTAAAAAAAATTTAAAATTAAAATAATTGGTTTCGAACTTCACTTAGGAATTAGGGTTGCACTCATCATATATATATATATATATATATATATATATAAAGAAAAATAATAATTGTGCTGGGAAAAACACTACAGATAAAGGAATAAAATATTGTGGATTCGGAAAATGCTATTCGTTTGGTTTTGTTTTTTGGTTCTTGGAGCATTTTCTAATTAGTCATTATTTTTATTTTATTTTATTGCTAGGTGGGTCCTTCGACCTCTTTTAAACCAACATAAATAATATTATTTGTTATTCTATTCTTATTTTATTTTAAAATTTAACTTTATAAACAATCATTTTATTCTTGATTTAAAATAACTTACTACGATTTCACATCTTCAAGCTAATCATCACTATCTATTTAGTTTATATTTACAATTTCTTTCTTATAATTTCCACTATTAAATCTTACGTTAAAAGCAAATCTAAACAAAATTTAAAGTTATAGCCAACTTAACTTAACTTAATTGCTTAAAAGTACTGGTTAATATTTTAACCATATTGAAGTTATAAAATTTTGTTTTATGCATAGTTTGTTTCTTCTAAAATCTAAGTTAAAAGGCTATAACTTTTTTAAAAGGAACAAATTCTGTCATCAACACATCCAAAATCGCTTGTTATGGCAACATCTAAAAACTGTCTAGTAATATTTAATTTGACTCTCCTTTGATTTTTAGCTCGTATTTGAAGTTTTATAACTCCGATTTAAGTGATGTCAATTTTGTTTTAAAATTAACGTCCCTAACTTTAAATTTTATGAGAAATGTATTTTGATTTTGATCATTTTCAAGTCCTAAATCTAGTTGGAAATTGGGTGATGAAGCTATTTAGTTTTTTTTTTTTTCAACATACAACAAAATATATTCATTCGTTTTCTCACCATTCGACGTAATTATTTCTCCTTTACATAACTTGTAATATGATTAACCATATCACCATAATAATCTACTAATTAAAATTTTTTTTCTCACATCCTTCTATAAATAACCAAAATTCTCTCACTAAAAGCATATTCACTTTTCTGCATTCCTTCATCTATAATAATACTTCAACATAACAAAAAAACTCCATTATCTCCTATAAACTTGAAATGTTCCTAATTCAAAGCATAATCAATCTTTCCATTATAAGTTTAAACATAAGATTTCTAATTCTTTTCAATTCATTCTTTACATTTCAACACATTCTAAAATAATTATAACCAATCAACTTTTATGCATTGTTTTGAATTGTTTTTTTTTTTTTTTGGCCGGCACCACCACCTTTCACAACCTTAGGATTGTTTTCTTCAATTTTTCATTTTTCTAAGTTATTTTCATTCATTTTCATTCCAATTACATTAATCAAGGCCACTTTCTCATTCCCCTCGATTTTACTTATGAACCCTAACCTAGAATTTGCAATTTATACATAAATTCATAATCGTATTCAATTTAACTTATGTAATTAAGTCTAAAATCCCTTACCTAGTGATAAAGTGAGCTTTGATTCTCAATTAGTTGAAGTTTTTTGTTTTGGACACTCCTTTCCCCCTCTTGGTCGGCTCCTTTCCTCTCTAAATCCCCAATTTCTTTTCCTTATTCTTTTTTAATTCTTGTCTTGATAATGTTTTCCTCACCACTTAGCCTAAATCTTACCCAAACCCTTTCAATTTGTTGAATTTCCTATCAATGTTTTGTGTAGAAAACTTGAATATTCTCCTCTCTTTAATTTCTTCTCTATTGTTGTCAGCTTCAGAGAGGAAAAAATAGGGTATTTATAGTTCAAACTCTTAATATTTACATATTGACCCCATTTGTTTAGTTATTTCACTTTTTTCCTTGTCCATTTTCTAGCAATTTGTGTTATATACTCTTTTATTTCTTTTAATTTCATTCATTTTCATTTAATTCTATATCTTTAATTTAATTTAACTCATTCTATCTCCGGGTTAATATTTTGATATTTTCAAAAAAAAAATTAACCGGGATTTTATATAACAGAAAAAATCCACATTTTTCCTCTATAATTTTATCCATCATCTTTCTTGTGAATATTTTTGTAATTAACATGTAATTGGTTAAAAAAATATTCAAAAAGGTTCTTTACACCAATGTGTTCATCTCTCAACTTTCCAGCTTTAGTATTTGGTTAGTGTTAAAAATATTTTTTTAGTATTTATTGACATATATAATTCTTGATGTATTTTATTAAATATATGTATAAGTTTTTCATTTTATAATTAAAATTTTTCTTAATGCTAGAATATATATTTACAATACTTATATATATATATTTTTATTATTATTAAAAAAAACTTTTATCCGACTAGCAGTGGAGTTACTTAACTAGTATCAACTATCTTGTTTCTTTAAACCACTAGCACCAGCAAACAACCCTTTAGAGGATTTTCCCTCGTCAGTACAAGTAAGAGTCCTTTGTGAATTCAATATTTTAAATTATGATTGGAAACTGGGATAAATTCAAAGTTGCCTTAAGGTTATTATTTCTCTATAAATTTATTATATCAAGACGTATTCCTCTCTTCTAGAGCTAGTTATTAGTCCTATATTTTTACAAGAAAACCTAAGAAAACTAGTATGGTTTATGCAGAAATAAATAATAACTATATAAAAGCAGTAAATAGAAGAAATAAAATAAAGAAAGCAATAGATTTTGAGAGATAAATTGGAATTCCTTTCGTCCCATTAATTATTGTTAGCTCTTTTTGTGAAAATATATAAATTTTAAGGGAACAAAAATTCATTAATTAGTGTCGACTTTGGTATGTTATCCTTATTTTGTATTCCGAAGTTGCCTAAACTACTCTACATTCTTTTATTATAAAGTTAAAAAAGTATAAAAAAATAGAAAAATTTGTATTTATGTAAGTTTGATTTTTGAAATGACAAAATAAAATAGAATAACTAATATTACGAGACAACTAATAACAATGATCATTAAATATGTCAAAAAACTGTGTTAAAAAAAAATCTTATATCGAGATTTATTTTTGATATCAGCACATTAAAATAATCTTATAAAGTTGAAAACCCTAATACAATTCTAAGTCAGAAATAATACAATTACTGTTTTTCAAGATTTGAAGAAGAAAAATAATTATAATATAGTAAAATTAAATATAAAAAAAGTTGGCACTTGTAGGCTCCAACCACTTCCAGCTATTTGAACTTGTTTGATCAAGTTTTGAAAGACTTCATACATGAATTGGGCCTTTTAGAACTGCATGCGATCTTAGGCTGATCTATAAATTTTCTGCAAAACTAGTTCTTTGTTAAAATAAAGGATTCTAATACTTAATTTGGTAAATATAGGAGGTGTGTAGTGTGTGAAGAGTGTTTTAGTGTGTAGCTTGTGTGTGTATATATATGAAATCCAGGACTTAGAAATTA
>Ga0325410_1004748_pt1 | contig 15136 bp, 4 predicted proteins | sample PopdelMetagenome_16_FD_206182 | JGI IMG/M metagenome (GOLD analysis project Ga0325410, IMG submission 206182) | Populus deltoides microbial communities from Bellville, Georgia, United States - Xylem-PdIQD-R3 | ecosystem: Host-associated > Plants > Phyllosphere > Stem > Wood/Secondary xylem... | reverse complement strand
TTCATGGTAAATTGGATTTCAACAGTTTTTTTCTAAAGTTAATTTTTTTTTAATTTTCTTATTTTTTTCAGGAAACATATAACACTCGATTACAGGACAGATACAAAGATGATCCTTTAAACCATCTAAAACTCGATCCAGATTTTTTATTAGAGGTTAGATTGTCTAGTAGACTCGATAAGAATTAGCCTTACAGTATCTCCAACACTACAAACAAGGATTTATGGATGGACCATAGTGTATCGACTGATGGATCCTTGCAATTAGGATTGAGGTAGTGATCTCTGACCGTCTAGGTGATTGTACGAGAATAGGTTTAAGTTTAGACGACCTGACTTATTATTGAGATAGCTTAACTTAGGTATGAGACGATCGACCTGAAGGATAAAGTGAATTTCTTCGAGAAGTTGATGGCAGCCCTCACTGGTACACGGGGTCAACCTCATCACTGTCTTGGTTTCAATGAAGATCTATCTCCGCCTTCTCCTCCACCTTCTGTCCACTAGATAAATTGTATTGGACAATATTTTTTAAATTAATAATAAAAATTTGGTTTTTTATTTTATTTTAATTATTTTTAAAATTTTTTGTATTGTTTATTTTAATTTGTTTTTTCAAGAAATATTAAATACAATACTAATAGAATTAACGATAGAATTTGAATCATAGATGGAATTATTGATGGACTAAGCCCCTTAAAAAGTTCCAGAGAGTTGGAAAGAAGTTATAGAACTTTGTCACTGGTAATTACAGATGGAAATACTAATGGACTAAGTCCACCAAAAAGTTTCAGAGAGTTGGAAAAAAATTACAAGACTTGCCATTATTAGATGTAATTCTCCGACAGTTTGATTCTATTAGTAATATGCATATGATTACCGATAAAATTACCAGTGGCTTATTTTGTCGGTAAAATGCCATAATAACTGATAGATCTTGTTTCTTTTAAGTATGACCAAATACATGGAATCTTATTGGTTGAAAAATTCATGAGAGGTTATTAACAACGACCGAGTCCATGAGTGATTTATCTTCCTCTGTTGGATTTTTTTTAAATAGCATAATTTTTTTATTTTTTATTTTTTATTTTTGTAGAAGAACACCATTTAGAAAAATAGCACATTTTCACCTTGTCGCATTTCTGAAATGCGACATTTACTAAATGTCGTTATTCCTAAGCGTGACAACTGCCAACCAGTCGACTAGTTGGATACAATTGTATATTTGGTCAACTGTTTCACATAAAAACCATAATTTTATGAATTTTTTTCTTTCATATATGTTTTATGAGTAAAAATCTACATCTTTGTCTAACTTGTAGACTAAAAAACAGACACCAGTTAAAATCTTAAAAAATTATTGTTCACATAGTAGTTTTCACAAGTGATGTTGAGTAGTCTGGTGTGAGTCTGTCATAACTAGATGAGGATCTATCTTAGACAAATCATGAGAATGGCCTAGCTGATGCATTTATGAAACAATGAGACAAACCTAAGCCCAATAGAAAATTTGATCACATCATACTAGAATAAAGGTTCAAAAAAACCATAAATTTTGATTAGATTGTTGGATCACACTTAAATTTTTATAGGATTTTCCAGAGGTAATTTTTTTGTAGCAACCATGAAATTGCTACTTTGACTATTGGATTCTTAGATTTTAAGAATCTCACTCGCGGGACCTAGTTTTAGTAGTTTTGTGAATTTAAATAGATATCACAGTTGTAAAATGCGATATCAATTAAAATTTTATCACGGTTTCCAATCATGACATATAATGGATGTTGCAGTTCCTAGTTGCGACATCCAAAAATATGTTATTTCGCCAAAACTTTATGCTTTTGTGTCATTTTGCTATTTATTTGCATTTTACATGCCAATTGCCCAATTTATCCTCTTATATTAAGGTGTGTTTTGTTTGTTAGATCAGTTCATGCTTAGGGTGATTTTTCTTTTTTGGGTAAATTGTATATATTTTTTGACAGATCCATTTTCCACTTTTAGTCATGCTTGTTATGCCGGGCCAAGAAATTAGTGACTCGAAAAAAAGTTATGGGTTATTTAATTATTGGATCAACTTTTAAGTCACCTGGTAAACGCTAGATTAACCGTTTTATTCAGAATGACATTATTTTGTTATTAAAAAAAATTCTTAAAACTAATCAAATCAGATTTGTTTGAGTCAACCGAGTCACTATAAAACAAACGGGGTTAACCAGGTTGCACAAGACTAAAATCTTTTCCAATTAAACTTGAAATTTAACTTAAATCAAGCTTTTGGGTGTAGGCTTTCACAAGTCAACTCATCAGGTGAAACCAAGTTTAATAGTTATGCTTCTACTCCTATATTTTAATATATTCTAGTGCTAGCTGTACTGTTTTTTAATGATAACAATATTTACTTTTTATTACAAAAATAAATATACTAAAATAAAGTCGGTTTTTATTGCTTACAAAATGATCATGGAATCACTACAACCACTGTCATTTCGGCACTTTGGTGTGCAAAATGATACTAAGAACACTGTCATTTTGGCACTTGTTGTCTGTCCAAATCATTGTTAGAATTGATAACTCATGATTTTGTTAGATGATATATCACATCTCTGAATGTTTTTTTAAAAAAGGTTTAGACTCAAAATTAAATTAATCCATATAATGATATATTCAATATTGTAAGGTATTTCATATTATTCATTAATATATTAGTTCTAATAAATTCAAAGACATCAAAATTTTATGTACATAATTATTATTATTTTAACTCTAGTTACTAATAAAAAATTTATTTAAGTTAAAAATGCAAGTGAACCATTTATAGAATGATTTTAGTTTAGGACATATTACTAGTTCATGTATTTAAATAAAAGATAAAGGGATTAATTATTTTTTTCTCTCGTCTAATGATTTCAAAATATATTAAATAAAAAAATTAGGTATATATTATCACATGAGGAATAAATGTTGAAAAACTCTTATTACATAAAAATTTAGGAGGGGCTAATATTTTTTTTTTAAGGCATGATTGTTTATATTACTACAAGGAGCAAAATAAAAATATAAAAATAAGGGGACATTAGCGAGAATGGGAAGGAGAGACAAAGTTGTCTTACCATCCCAATCCAGTTTTGGAAAACGAAAGTTGTCTTATCATTAACATGATTGTTTGAACCTTTAAGATGAAAAAAAAAAACAAAAAGAAAGAGATTGGTTACTAATTGTAAAAGGAAAATTGAAAATTAAGTAGATATTTTGTTGTAAGAAAAAACAAATAGAAAAAAGATTTGAGCCTTATCTGGATTTAATTGAGATGTTTTTATTCCAAAAAAAAAAACTATACGGTGACTTTATTACGGTAAAAAAGTTATCAACGAAGTTGATGTATCACTTAAAAAAACGATGCGTTATTTTTTTTTAATTAACCATGTTGGGCCTTCCTCACTTAATGCAAGAGTGCGTGCGACTTGTAAGTGAAAGGCTTGGCGAAGTGGCCTAGCTATTTTTTTTAATTCTATTATTATTCTCTTTAATCGTTGTAAGCTTTTTTCCTTCTATTAAAATTTAAAATAAACTAAATGTTGGTGATTAAAAAAACAGTTTTTGTTGTTTGGGCTAGCCTAAAAGAAAGAACTGTAAAAAAAAAAAAAACCTCTTATTTTTTAGGCTAGTATAAATGCAGAGACAAGACATACCCTCCGTTTGGGCCTAGACCGAACAAAACCAATAAAAAAACACTAAGAGAAGAAGAATAAAGAAAGATCACAAGCACGTAAAAGAAGAAAATAAAAATAATGGCATAAAAATCAAGGTATGTATAGAGAAAATAGAAGAAAAATAAAGAAATAATAGGATATTAGAGACATATTAAAGCTTCAATCAGCACATACATGATAATATTAAAAAGATCTTGCGAAGACAAATCCAATAACACCAAGGAAGGTCCTCGTTGATGGGAGGACGAAACCAAAAACACCATCACAAGTCGCGATAGCTTGTCCACATGCTCTCATATGTCATAAACGCACCATAAATCTTTTTTTTTATATATCTTTTCTTCATTTTAGTCCCTAATCCTTATACCATTCTCCAGTTCGGTCTTTAAAATTGAACTATGGGAGGAAAGGGAAAAAGAAAGAGGGAAAATATATTCATTACCCATAAACATTATTCATCTTTTAGAAATAATATTTATCTCTCATAAACATTATTCATCTTCCGCAACTTTATCATGCTTTCCAACCTTGGAAAATGTTCTCCAGTTAGGAACTACTATCCAACCTAAGGGAATGCTCTCCAACCCAAACACATATCCTAATATGATCAAATCATCTTATGCAAATTCCTAACAAGCCTAGTAATTAGCATACATCACAATGTAGAGTTATTACTTTTAAAAAAGTCAATACAACGTTGCACTCTTATGTATCTACATATAAATTATTAATACAACGTCTTACTAATGACTATCTTCTGCCAAATTATCTCCTCATAAGGCGCCAACCTTTCATGACATTCACTCACGAGTGCAAATATTTCTCATCCATGGCACATCGATGCACAATAACCAACATCATTTTTTTCATTGTAACACAAGTTCTTAAGAATGAATAACAACTCCGTCAAGTGAGAGACCCTTAACTTTATCATCGAGTGTTGCGCACTCGTCTCTTTAAAGATTATGTCTTTATAAAAGAAAACTTAGACAACTATGATGAAATTACAAATCCAAGAGAGCATATAAAAAATATGTAAAACATCCTAGAGCTTGTAACACAAGATAACAATTCATTATGTAAATTCCTCTCGACAATATTTCATGGATCTATTCGAGTGTGATATCATATCTTTGAGCATGGCTTCATCCTTGACTTTTTATGATATTTATGCTAAACTCAACTTCTATTTTAGCATAACGATATCATTTAAAAATAGCACGACAGAGTTCTTTGTCATTACACAATGAGAAGTTGAGAGCATTAAAACATATCTTCAAAGGTTTAACAAGAAAATGCTCAATATAGAAAGTATACTTGAACTCATTACCACTAAAGCTCTTATTAGTGGAGTTTAAAACTATTATTTATGAGAATGACTATACATTATTCCTATTTAAACTCTCATAAGTGTGAAAAAGATAAGGGAAAATCATATTCAAGTAGAAGAAGCGTGTGTAACCAGAAAAGAACACCTTCATATCAGTCACAAAGAGCAAAACCTCATAAGCATAATTGATCTCCTATAAGTTTGCATATAAGAAGAGCACCAAAGGATCCATTTATGACCATCAAATTTTTTCTAAGCTTCTAACCACACCTCTGACCACTACATGTACAGAGGTATTGGTTTCCATTAAGAAAAAAGAATGTGTGTGATATCATTTTTTTCTATGAAAGATGAAACAAACATAAGGAACCCTAATAAATTTTATTCCTTTCATCGTGACAATAAACATGATACCGAGAACTATAATGCTTTAAAAAAAAAATAGAAATATTGATTGCTAGATGTTACCTTAAATAATTTATAATGAAGGAAATGCAACCTGAATATAACAAGAAAAGATAAATGTATCCTATAATTTGTTGATTGAGATTAGATATATTACAAGGATTTATCTTTACTTACATAAGAAAATATTTTAAACTTTTCAATCAACAAATTAATATCATCTCTCCAAGTAGTTTTCATATATTTTTCTCAACGGTGTTGTTTATTTATATATCTCCAATGAAAATATTTATCTTCAAGAAAAATCTCAAAGGATCTAAGCAAAAATCTTCATGCCTCTACAAAAGATCATTATATCTCCAAATAAAATCATTATATCTCCACCAAAAATTTCTATATATCTCCATGCAACATCTTCGTACACAATGCTTTGTTATGGTCACAAAAACATTCTCCATTTATAAAGATGTTTTTTTACCATAAAAGCACAGTGGACACTATCAACACGTTATAACTTGATAAAAATAAATTCATGAGTCTTTTAGATTTTACACAAATTCAAAGATTAGGGGAAAATAATGATGCATATAACAAAAATACAATCCTTATCATTTAGGTCAACCATGAGGCAAGACAACCTTTTTATTTAGGATAAGCCTAAATGAAACTGATTGAAAAAAATAAGAGAAAAAACAACAAGAAAATTGAGGTACATAAAGAAAAAAGAAGAAGAAAAGAAAAGAAAAAGAAAAGAATGGAGCATCGAAGACACACCAAAGCTCATATTAGCACATGTGAGGCATCACCATAAAGATTTTGTCAAGACAAATCCAACAATACCAAGAAAGGCCACAATCAGTGGCTAAATGATGTTATACACACTGCCATAAGCCACGATATATTGTCCATAAGATGGCACATGTAATACACGCACCAAAAACTTTTTCCATATTTTCTCCAATTCAGTCCTTCATTCTTATTCAATTTTCCAGTTCAGTCTCTAAAATTGAATTAATAGGAGGAAAGGAAAAAACATTATTCATCTCCTATAACATTATTTATTTCCTACACTCATTATTCATTTCTCATAAACATTATTCATCTCCCATAACTTTAATCTGTTCTCCAGCCTAAAAAACTACTCTCTGGTCCAAAAGAATGCTCTCTAGCTCAATGGGTTACTCTCTAGCCCAAACACTCATCTGAAAATAGGCCTTATCCTAAGGTGATTGAACCCCCATATGAAAATCCTAAAGAAGTTCAATAACTAGCACACATTATAATGAAGACTTACTTCTTCCAAGAAAACTAGTACAACATCACACTTTCATATGCTTACGCATGAATTGTTAGTATAACGCCTACCTTCTCTTACCTTTTTCATAAATGGATATCTTCTCTCAACCTATCTTAACCAACCTTTTATGCAAATCACCCACAAATGCAAATCTTTCCCACCAACAACATAACAACCACTAACTTATTTTTTTCTCTTTCAATGAGGTACCATCGAGTAATAGTAATTATTCTCTATTATTACTCTACTCTATAAGATAAAATAACATGAACAATATCTATAAATAACTATGGTTACTAGGTAAATAAATTCATTCAATAAAACCATTCAACGATTCAATAATAACACCATCGAACAACCATTTACAACATTCACTCTCCTAAGCTTTTACTTTCATGGTTATATTTTCCTTACCTCTTACAAGTTACTAATTTAAGCATAAGATGGTCTCTAATTCTAATAGAAGACTTGTTTTGTAGGGGATACCAAGTCCAAAGATAAAGCTCACATTCAAAGTTTAAATATTTTAGTCCAAGACATCGTCATAGAAAGGCCTAATTCAATTTGAAGTTTTTATAACTTCATCAAATATGATATATTTTTAATTTTTAATTAGAACACATCATTAAAAGTATATTGAATGTGCATTTAAAAGAAAACATCCTAAAAAGTATATTAAGATGTTTATTTAACAACAATTAATTATTCTTAAATTATTAGTTTCTCTTAATTTCACACATCATTAATGACATATAAATAATTATATAAAATATTTCAAATTTATTATAATAAATTATTAACAATGAATCCTTTCTTGATTTTTTTTCCATTCCATCCATTAATTAATTTAAGATCTTATTTTACTTTTTTTCATCAGTTTTATCTCTAATTATGAAAACACCCCTTAAATTGTATTTAGACTTCAATATCATCAAACCTATAATTTAGTACTTGGTTTCACACCAATCTATTAATTGAAAAGTTATTTGAATTAAAGGTATAAATAAATTAAGTTTTATATAGTTAAAAAAAAATAAAGGATGCAAAATAAAAAAAAATACTTCTCTGATACTTTATTGGGTACAATTATCTTTACCTCCACGAAACCATCATTTTTACTGTTCTTTAGAATCCAATTCATAATCACTAAAATTATTCACGTATATTTTTGGGATAATAATTAAGAGGGAGAAAATTATTTTTTTACTGATACATTGCATATTAAACTATATAAAGTATTATTATTTATTTTTCATCATGAATTCGTATCGTTGGACGTATGAAATTATGTGAAATTATATAAGATAAAGTTATATATTTTAATTAATTAAAATTTTTAATATTGATTTAGTAGAATGATTGAATATATGATATGCTTTTTCCTTCATATAAACAATAGTAAATAACTGATAAAATAAAATAGAAAAAAATTGAATAAAATACTAAGCATATATATTGAAAAACTGAATAACTAGTCATCACTATAGACAACATTCATTTACAAACTCCTTTATCATTTAGATGAAACTAGATATAGTGCTTACTTCATATTGCGAAATGTTTTTTAAAATATATTTTTATTTAATTATATAAAAAATAAAATGGATATTCATAAAGAAAATATAATAATATAAATTTTGTATTTTTATAATCAAGATTCTCTTTTCTCATTCATGTATTTTTTTATTCAATAAAAGAATATTATTTTTTGTTATCATCATAGTTTATTGAATAAAAATTAAAAAATAAAATAAATATTTCTAATAATCCTAATGATTTGGATTACTGAGGAAAAATATGTCTTTTTAATCAAGATTCCATTTTCTTATTCATGTTTTTTTTTTGTTTCAAAGAAAATATCCTTTTTATTAGAAGTTATTTTAAAATAAAAACTTATTATGATCTTACAAGTGATTTTTAATTTAAAAAATAAAAATTATGAATTAATAGTTTTTATGTGCATGTATAAAAAAATATAAGAATAATAAATCATGAATTTGGAGTTGTTTAAAAAGTCAAGACATCACCTACTTGTTATGAATATGGGAAAAACTGTCCATTGACTTGAACATCTATAATTAGAGGTCATTATTTTGGGATATAGCTTTTATTAACAAACAAACAAAAAAACTAAATGAGGAGGGGGTTTTCTTGTATCCTTTTTATAAAGTACTACTTACTAGAATAATGAATTTTTTTCTTTTCTTTGAGTTTTTTTTTTCAATTTATATTTTTTTTAATTTTAATTACATCCTTTAATATAATATTTATTGGGGATTACGCTTTATGATTTTTCATAATTTGTTTTTTATAATGTTATTTCAGTCTCATGACTTGAACCACAAATTTGATGGCAATGATTTCACCTTTTTTCTGATTATTTTTTTTCTCAAATTCATCTTTTAACATTAGGTTGATTGAGAATTAAGCTTTGTGATATGTTTTGGTTTGCTTTCTATGAGATTATCTCCATTTCATAACTCGGGTCACGGGTTTGACAGTTTAATTAGGGTTGATTCGAGTTGTTTTTTATGTTCTTTAATCGAATATTTTTTTCAATTTTATCTTTCATCACTAGTTTGATTGAGAATTGGGTTTTATGATTTGTTTCAATTTATTTTTTAATAAGTTATCATGATTTCATGTCACAGGTCGCAGATTTGGCAAATTAATATAAACTGACTTGCATAATTATTTTTTCTTAATTGATTTTTTTTATTTCATGATTTAACATTGGATTTATTGAAATTTAAGCTTCATATTTTGTTTTGATTTGCTTTCTAGGTGGTTATTATAGTCTCATGACCTAAAATTGAATTAGAAGATTAACCAGGGTTGATTTGAATCGATCCAACATGTTTTCATCTCAATATTTATATATATAAAAAAATATTATCTTAAATATTTATTGTAAGTCAAATTATATTTTTACCGATCATCTGAGTTGTCTTTGGACCAACCAAATCGATCAAGTCAATCCCCACACGATTAAAAAACAAATTCTACTAGAAAAAACATTTGCAACACCTAAATTTTTTTCTTACATTAAAAAAATAAATTGATTCAACCTACATCATAGCACGAGCTAAAGATCTAATAGATTGTCATAACTCAATTTTGAATTCCCCTAAAATTATCCTTTCTTTTATACAAAAATAAAATACAGGAATACAAGTAACTTAGTTGGCAAGAATAATTTAAAGAGGGATCTACATGTATAAATGAGAGATGGAGGGACCGAACTGTATCTTTGACAATGCAAATTTAAGGTTGATTTACGTTAATATTTGATAAATTTGCATAAAAATTAAATGATGACTTAATTAGATTTTTAATAGGCTAATTTGATTTAATCATGATCCTAATTAAATGTTTAATTAATTTTATAAATTAATTTAGGCTGAAATTAAAAGAATTAATTAATTAAAAGGACTTAATTAAATTTTTAATGGGTCAAATTAGTTTTATTAAGGACTTAATTGGAGAAAATTAAGTTTGAAAGCCTAATCTATGCTTAATTGAGAAGATTGGAACTCTTACAAGCTTCATTGGATGGAATCAAGGGTGATATTGCAAAAAAAAAAAAGTTTAGGAGTCAATTAAGGGATAAATTGAAGAAATCAAGACCAATGATCTTTTTTGCAAAAAATGTGTAATATTAGGGGTTGTACTGAACTTTTATAGGGACTAAATTGAAGAAAAACAAAGTTTAAAGCTTAATTAGGAACTAAATTAAACAAATTAGAAACCAATAGCTACTTTGAAAAGGGAGACGGAGTTGAGGGGACCTAATTGATTTTTGGCATGGACCTAATTGATTTTTGGCAAGAATCTAATTGCATAAAATTAATCAGTTTTTTCTCAATTAAGGATGCTTGAGCTTAATTTGAAACAATGAGAACCAATTTGAAAGTTATCAAAATCCCAATAAGAAAACCATAACTTTTAGGGTTTAAGCAAATGATATGTCACTCTTTTAAAAAGAACAATAGAGTGACACGTCATCCATCTTTCTATATTGTCTTTTTCTACCAAAAAAACTGATCGAGTTGCCACATTTAAGCGAATGAACATAGCATCTGATAACTACCTTAAGGGCTTCAACCACAACCATTTGATAGATAAGCTTCCCCTCTACAAGGTTATGTCACCTTTATTCAATGTTTGTGCCCCCACATGCCATGTGGAAGTCCTCAACTTCTTGTTCCAAGACAACCTTATCTCATTCAGTAAAATTTGGCAGTGTTACACCCAACTTTGGATCGATGGTGAGAGAGTTATAGGCTATCAAATCAAGTATGGTTTGATCCTAAATGAAGAACAACACCCCCTCTATAAGATCTATGGCTAGTTTGGCTTCAATGATTTCTCATTTGCCACGATTAATTCATGGAAGATACATCTCCAGTCAGCCATATTTGGCCAAGGTTTCAGTATGAAATTTCCAACTTTTTCCAGAAGTCTCAAGAGTTTGTTAGACATCTAGAAAGAAGGAAAATATGAGAAGAATAGAGAAGAATGGTCTTCTAACATATCAAAGGCAAAAATAGAAAACAAATCTCATATGATCTAGTTTTAAAAACTATCTTCAAACCCATAAATGGTTTCTCAACCACCAACCATTTTGAGACTATAAAAGGAAAAAAAGATCACATGGAAAAGGGGAGATCCTGGAGAGAGAAATCACAGAAAAAATAAATAAAATACATAGAAATCAATAGAATACTTGAAATAGAATTGAAGCAAAAATGATAAAAAAAAATAAGTGTTTCAAAAATAAAGCAGGGAAATCCAAATCAATCTAAGATTAAAACAAAGAAAGAAGAAAAAGCTGAAAATCAAGAGGAAAAAAGCAAAGAATCCAAAGAAGGAATCAACATTCTCTTTACAATGTAAACCTTCAAACTTTGATGAAGGAGTGAAGTTCAATTAGCACATCCTATCCCTTTTTATTTTATCTTTTAAATTGTTGCTCATAATATTTGTTAAGCATCATTTGAAGCTATTTTTAGTTTTAAAGTTATGATTCTTATTTTGAGATGTTTAAGCATGCCTTGAATAAAGCATGTATATGCTCAGTTTGTTTAATTACCTCTTTCCAATATGTTAGAATATGATAATAGAATGGCATGGAATATTTTTTTTGTATGCTTTGATGTTTGGTTAATTAATTTTTGAAGTCATTGTAAGATGTGTCAAGTATTGAAGTTGTTCTGTTTTAGATTGTATTAGGGTAGATTGCTGAGTTTATTAAAGTTGTGAGCATGATATTTGAACTTAAGGACAAAAGGTTTAATTAATGGAATAATTTTTATGCATATGGAGATGTTATTTTTTGTTTACCGTTATCATTGACTTTGCTTTCTGTTTTTTATTTTGATTTTTGTTCTTGTTCTTTTGATGATTCAAACAAGTTGTGTTAAGCATGCTTAAGCTTTGGTTGTTATGTTTAGGTTGCTTTTCTAGGTTATATTGTATTTTTCTACGTTTAGCCTTTGTTGCAGGTTGCTGAATTTTTAGGTTTGGATGTTCTTGTGTTGAACATTGCCTTAGGTCATTGATTTTTGTTTCATTTTGATCAATTTTTTTTTTTACTCTTAAGCATGCATACAATCTTGTTTATCACTAATCTATGATTCTAATGACCTAAACACACTAAAATCATGACATTTAATCTTCATTTCTTTCCCTTTATCTTTGTATAAAATCAATTAATCTTGATGATTGAGTGTTTATTAGTATGATCCAACCCCAATTTTTTTACTAAACATTGGTTTTACATATGTTTGTGCCTTCAATTTAATGCGACTTACTCTGGTTTTGAATCTTATTTTCTAGGTTTCTTCACGAGTTATTTGTGTTCATGAGTGAGTTCAAATGTTTTTCCCTCTTTGATCTTCGCTCCTTTTTTTTTTAGTCGTGTTTGTGGGCTTGGGCCTTTAGGTCAGGAAGCTCAGTCTACGTGGCCTAAAGGCGGAGTCCATTAGCTTAAGAGCGTGTTTGACATGTCCAATTTTTATGAAAGGAAAAAAAAACACAATATTTTGTTCTTAAGACGTATTTGTCAAACATGGCCTTAAGATATTTTTAAGCCTCTGATTTTTAGTTAAGAGCGGGTTTGACAAACACACCCTACTGATTTTTCAGCAATGTTTAGTTTTTTTATGCTTTTTCCAAACAAATCTCAAATAATTTCCAAAAATTCTACAAAAATTAAGGGATTATTTTTTAATTTATTTGTGGGTCCCTCACGTGTTTTCCAACCATTTTATTTAGTACATGGGTTGTAAATTTACACTGTAAGAGACTAACTCAGTATTAAATATACCTGATTTTTTCTTTAAAAATTCAAAAAAAAATACAAAAAATATAAAATTCCTTATTTGAAAAAACAAAATACAAAAATACATTGTTATCTATGTGCATAAGGCCAAATTCTAAAATTTTCATGCATATTTTATAAAAAAAATAAAAATTGCATTTTAACATACTTGGAAAAATATGAGAAAAAAATCAATTAATGGGTATCATAATAAGTTTGTGATTATCCATTAGGATTTGATAAAAATTTCAAAAATATCAAAAAAAATCAATCTATTTATTTAGTTTTTATGATATGTATTTTACATTAAAAAAATAAAATAATTAAGTTTTAGCCTAATAAGATAAGGACATCCTCACTGAAAATGATTTTTCTTAAACCTTAGACAAATCATCAGAAAAAAAAAACATAATCTTAGAAAAAAACAATCAATAACAATTTAACTTACTATAAGTAGGGATATATCTTTTTATCCACAACTAATTCTTTATGTAAATTTTTATATATCCATAAATTTTCTAGTAATTATAATATTAAATATTAATTTAAGAACATTATTAATCATATTTTTATGACCATTTCTTAATACATTCAAAACCTTCTGAACCCTATTAGTCAGATCAGTCATTCAATGCTGGGCACCCTACATTCATAGACTAGTTTTGAAGGTGAAATGTTGATGTCATAGGGAATTTTTCACTTGACAAGGGCAGCCTATTATTGAATTATGCGAGGCTACGAGAATGTGTGGGCATCTAATGTATGGTGTGAATTATCCTAGGGCAAGGGTGGTGTGAATTATCCTAGGGCAAGGGTGTCTGATGCCTAAAGGGCTACATATACGAGCTAACCTTTTTTCCAAAGCATGCCGATCCCTTCCCCTCACCATGTGGTGGAGTGTAAACAAAGCGAGCCCCCTCTAGGGCACACATGGACTCCAGTTGCATTAATATGGAATTAATTTTGAAGAATAAATATGCTTAGAAAGATCATCCCTCTAACTTATTCCATTCAGAAGCTAAAATTACATCAAAAAAAAAAAAGTGATAAATGCAAGTTTAAAAAGCTAAGCAAGATTTTGTACCCAAAAAATTGTGTAGGAGTGAAAACTGGTTTTTTCATTATTTGGGCTTTATTTTATATATATATATATATAAAAGAAATCATCCTTTCATTTTAATAATAAGGCTCAAAACTAAATTATTGAGTTTTTTCACTTGTTTTCTAAGCTACTAGTACAATCTAAAAGTTGGTAGTGAGAGAGGTTTGTGTCCTTTACTTATTTTAGATTTAGCATCGATAATGATTTATATATATATTATTAGACTAGTTTAGCCTGAAATGGATTTAAAAAAAAACATGTGAAATTTAATCTGGTTAAATTTAAACAACTTGACAGGTTGATCCAAGCTCACTTAACTCGATTAAAATTTGATTTAATTTTTCTAAGTTTTTTCAAAACAACACTATCTTAATTAATCTAAATTAACTCGTCTAATATGTTACCGAAAATAACTCAACAGATCCATCCATGACTCGTTTAAATTTTATTATAATTTAATTTAATTTTTCTAAGTTTTTTCAAAACAACACTATCTTAATTAATCTAAATTAACTTAAATTAACTTGTTTTAAATTAACTCGTCTAATATATTACCAAAAACAACTCAACATATTCATCCATGACTCGCTTAAATCTTATTATAATTTAATTTAATTTTTTTAAAATAATATTATCTTAATTAATCTAAATTAACTCGTTTTAAATTAACTCATCTAATATGTTATCGAAAGCCTTAAGCCAAACAAGGTATTAACTTTGATAGGCAAAGATGCACGTAGTATGAATGCACTAAGAATCGTGATGGAATTACATTTTTCATACACAAGCAAAGGTAGAACTTGCAAGCTATTAAAGTATTAATATAAAAACAAAAAGAAACATTAAGAAATATATATATAAGGAAATTAGCAGGCTTATTGTAATGCCCCAAGACCGAACCCATTTTCTTATTGCAAACGTGGATGATAGCAAGTGCGTGACGTAAGCATGACGTGTGATGATGGTGA